>Ga0208648_1000326_pt1 | contig 49835 bp, 42 predicted proteins | sample AntAceMetag02UKL_FD_184772 | JGI IMG/M metagenome (GOLD analysis project Ga0208648, IMG submission 184772) | Saline lake microbial communities from Ace Lake, Antarctica - Antarctic Ace Lake Metagenome 02UKL (SPAdes) (version 2) | ecosystem: Environmental > Aquatic > Non-marine Saline and...
AAAGAAAAAAACTATTGGCAGAGCAGCAGAAACTTCGTAAAATGTACTGGTTCGCAAATCAAACAACCGGAGACGGGCAGTAGTGAATTGAAACCCCGTTTTGCGACATCATCCAAAAATCACGCCGCTTTGAAGTGAAGAGTTTTGTAAAATCAAAAGAAGGGCTCGAAAACTCTTTTATGATCTCCGTAACCAAAGCCCTGTGGTACTTGAGATTGCTTGCTGAGCCGATAATCGTATCAAGATCAAAATTAGATTTGGAGAACTTCTTTAATTCTTCAACATGTTTGGGGCTAAAATCAAGCATGTTAAACTCAAAGAATGGACGCTCGTCCATCTTGTTCTCTTTTTCAAGATCACTGTAAAACAAGTACCGTAGGCCATCCGTCAAAACTCCGAATCGAGCTTCTTCTGTTACAGAAAAATACCTATAGAGTTGGCCTACATGATTATTTTCAAGATCAGAATCGATTGGCTTACACTCAATAAGCATAACAATCTTGTCTTCGCTTTTGAGGGCGTAGTCAACCTTCTCGCCTTTTTTCATACGTACATCTGCGGTAAGCTCTGGGATTACTTCAGATGGGTTGAATACATCATATCCCAAAGCCTGAATAAATGGCAAAACAAACGCAGTCTTGGCAGCTTCTTCCGTATGAACTGAGGCTCTTTGCCGCTCAATTCTGGTGGCAAGTTCTTTGAGTCTGTCAATAAGATCCATCTAGATCCTCCCTAATTTTTAATTCTACTTAAAAAACATTAAAAATCCTGTATAAAATACTCCTTCTGCTCCTTTGGAGCAAGAGAATAACAGGAAAAAGTAAGAGTGAGGGTGAGGGTGGAACAACCATCGTTCCATCACCACTCAAAGACGGTCGGCTTTATATGGCTTTTAGCCCATCCAGATAATCAGCCCATGACTGCATCATCTTTGTTCTTTCAGCAAGATGCTGTGTGCGATTGTAAGCGCCTCCAAGCCGGTCAGGCACGGCATGTGCCAACTGAGCCTCGATAGCGTCAGGGGAGAACTCTAACTGCTCGTGCAGCAAGGTTCTGGCGGTTGCGCGGAACCCGTGGCCGCTCACTTGCTCAGAGCTCCATCCCATCGTGCGCAGTGCCATGTTGACGGTATCGTCCATCTGCGGTCAGCTGCATCAATATGAGCCCATTGCATTTTCCGCAGTTCTCCGGGGCGAACGAATAGCATTGGGGCTAGCTGCAGCGCACAACGGACGACCAATCCGGGGTAAATGTCCGACGCACGCAGGAGTCGGCCAAGCTCTTGCGTGTCGAGTATTGCCGACATGTGGCGTTTCGCTGGGCTCTTCAGTACCCGACCAAGCCAAGCTGCAGGGTTGCCAGTTACGCCGTCCACACCCGAAACCAGTGCGAAAAGAAAAATCTGGCCGATGATGGAACGAACTCGATGCGCGGTTTCCAGATAGCCTTCTGCTTCGATCACACGCAGCGCGTCCATTATATCCTTGGTGGTGGACCTCAGCAATCGGCTTGGATCCGAGCAGGGCAATAACATAGCGCTCCATACGCGAACGGATCATGCGAGCATGACCCTCCGCCCAGTCAGAGGAGGCAACAGTAATCCATTCCCGCGCGACGCTTTCAATTGTGGGCACATTGGTGCGTTGAGAAGACGCCTTCTTTTGAGCTTTGCGGTTTTCTGAAGGGTCAACTCCGTCAGCAAGAAGCTCACGAGCCTCAGCCCTTCGGCGTCGAGCAAGGTCAAGGCTTACATCAGGGTAAGTCCCAAGCGACAACATCCGAGGCTTGCCATTGAAACGGTATCTCAGCCGCCACCATTTAGAGGGCGGCTGCTGCTTGCCATCCGCATCGTAGCGGGCAGGTCCAACATGAAGGGACAACCCTTTCCCGTCGGAAAGTATCTGCATCTCGGCGGTCGGCTTGACCGTCTCAACCCTACGAGCTGAGACAGGAGGAGAGTTTTGAGCCATTTGTGTATAACTTTTAGGGCGGTTGGCGGAAGTAATCTAGAGTTACACACAAAATTACACACAAAAGTTTAGAGACTCGCGAATATTTGTGACAACCGATGAACGCCCAGAAACCAGAAAACCCCTGTGTTTGCAGGGGCTTTGAAGGTTTATGAGGTTTCTTGAAAACCTCGTCTGGAGGTGAAGAGCGGATTCGAACCGCTGTACGAGGTTTTGCAGACCTCTGCCTAGCCACTCGGCCACTTCACCCTAAATAAGACTGATATAGGTACATAAAAAGATGCGGTTTTGCAAATCTTTGTACCCAGCTTCTTTTGTGTTTCAGTGCTTAAGAATGACGGTTTCCTCCTGAATGGAGCATGGCGGCAGGCAAGGGTATTTGGTGACGGGGTTCTGTATATTCAAAAGAAAAACCTATATCCTATGACCACGCTCTCCATTGTCATTATCCTCTTTCTCCTCATTCTGCTTGCTTTCTCTCTTCGAAGAATTATTGCTGATGCTTTCCTGAAAGGGGAAGTGGTGCGTCTGCGAATTGAGGCTCAGGAGCTTGGCGAACTTCGAGATCTCTCTCAAAAACTTGGCACTGAACTTGAGGTTGAACGCAGCCGTACTGTTGACCGAGACACCTTTCTTCAGCAATCGGAAGCCCGCCTGAATACGGCATTCGAAAACCTTTCGCGCAGGATTCTTGAAGAGCGGGGCAGGGCGCTTGGTGAAGAGAACAGATCCAGACTCAGCGAACTTATGCTTCCGTTCCGTGAACAGCTCGACTCATTTCGCCAGAGGGTAGAGGCAGTGCATCGGGATGACACAGAGCTTTCGGGTCAACTGAAGGAGCAGCTCGTGCAGTTGATGAACCTGAACGCCCGGGTTGGGGAAGAGGCGAGCAGTCTTGTTCGGGCCATTAAAGGGGACTCCAAAAAGCAGGGAGACTGGGGCGAGCTGATTATTGAAAAGATATTCGAGGATTCAGGGCTCCAGAGAGATCGCGAGTACAGGGTCCAGGAGAGTTCCCGTAACGATGAGGGCACCCTTGTCCGCCCGGACTTCATTGTGAGCCTTCCGGGTGAAAAAAGCGTTGTAGTCGATTCAAAAGTGTCGCTGAAGGCTTATGAGCGTTATTCAGGACTGGATGAGGGCAAGGAGAGAACGGCAGCCCTTCGTGAGCATGTTGCGTCCGTCAAACGCCATGTAGCTGAACTCCAGCAGAAAGACTATACGGGAATAGAGGGAAACCGCACCCTTGATTTTGTAATTATGTGTATACCCGTGGAGCCAGCCTGGCAGAGTGCTATGGAGGGGGATCCGGATCTTCTGTATGAGCTTGCAGGCAAGAATGTGGTGATTTGCGGTCCGGCAACCCTTATGATTACCCTTAAGCTTATTGCCCAGTTATGGCGGCGCGAAAAAGAGAACCGTAACGCTGAATTGATTGCGGCTGCTGGCGGTAAAATTTATGATCAGGTTGTTCTTGTTGCTGAGGCTCTTTCTGAAGCAAGACGCAGGCTCTCTGCGGTGGAAGAGTCTTTTGAGCTTGCACAGCGCCGTCTTTCGGATGGACGGGGTAATCTTGTGCGGAAGGTTGAGGCTATTCGCTCACTTGGAGCGAAGGTGAGCAGGAGCATGCCTGAGGAAACGGCTGACGCATCGCGGAACGGAGAGGATTGATTTCTCTCTTTTCTTATGCACAAAAAACTTTAAGAAACAAAGTGAGTCGACAAAAGGGAAAAAGCGATAGGGGGGCGCTTTACAAGAGGAAAAGAGGAGGGCGCTACATATTAATAGCGCCGCTGTTTTGGTCGGCTGCTTCCCTGAGGAGGCCTCGGGGTGGGGTGTCCGCTTCGTCCACGGCCCTGCTGCTGGGCGGCTTTAACGGGATGGTGGTCAACAAGTGGAAAAGGATGCCCTTCAACTACGGGGATGCTTTTGGCTATCAGTTTTTCTATGTCTCTCAGGTATTCTTTCTCTTCGGCATCACAGAAGGAAATAGCTGTTCCCGATGCTCCTGCGCGTCCGGTTCTTCCAATCCGGTGCACATAGGTTTCAGGAATGTTTGATGTGTCAAAATTGATGACATACTGAAGCTCATCTACATCAATTCCCCTTGCGGCAATATCGGTGGCTACAAGCACCCGCGTTTTCTGTGACTTGAAGTTGGAGAGAGCTCGCTGCCTCGCATTCTGCGCCTTGTTGCCATGAATGGCTTCGGCGGTGATGCCGTGCTTCAAAAGATGCTTTACAACCTTGTCTGCCCCATGTTTGGTTCGTGTAAAAACAAGGGCGGTTGTAATGTCAGGGTTCTTCAGGAGGTGCACCAACAGGGCGCTTTTATTGCCCTTGTCTACAAAGTAGATTTGCTGGTTGATGATTTCAACGGTAGAAGAGGGCGGTGTGACCGATATTTTTGTTGGGTTGTGGAGAATCGTAGAGGAAAGCCGAACAATGTCGGGGGGCATAGTTGCTGAAAAGAAGAGGGACTGTTTTTCTTTGGGAAGAGCAGCAAGGACTTTGCGGATGTCATGAATAAAGCCCATGTCAAGCATTCTGTCGGCTTCGTCAAGAACAAGAATCTCAACATCATGCAGGTTGATGAACCCTTGGTTCATGAGGTCAAGAAGGCGGCCTGGAGTAGCTATAAGAATATCGAACCCCTTTTTGAGCCTTCCTACCTGCGGGTTCTGGTTCACACCTCCAAAAATTACCGTGTTGGTAAGACCAGTGTGGCGTCCATAAGCCGAAAAGCTTTCTCCAATCTGAATGGCAAGCTCCCTGGTGGGTGTGACAATGAGTGAACGGATTTTTTTTACAGGCCTACGGGAATTGTTCTCCAGCAGGCGCTGAAGGATAGGAATGGCAAAGGCTGCGGTTTTTCCTGTACCGGTTTGAGCGCATCCCAACAGGTCGCCTCCTTTGAGAACAAGAGGAATGGCTTCGGCCTGAATGGGGGTTGGATGGCTGTATCCCTCTTCCTGAAGTGCGCGGAGTATTGGGTCAATGATATGTAGTGAACTGAATTGCATGTGCTGGGGATTTGGGATAAAGTGGTTCAGCGAAGAATGAGAAGTGGTATTGTGGTTTCTGCAAGCATACGGGTTGTTGTGCTGCCAACAAGAAACCGTCTGATTGGTTTGTGGCCGTATGCGCCCATCACCATCAGTTCAATCTGGTTTGTTGCCGCGTAGTTGCCAATGGCTTCTGCCGCGGTGCCCTCAAGCAGTGCGGAGGTTGTTTTGAACCCTTTTTCCTTGAGGTCGCGGGTTGCTGCCTCAAGATAGGCTGGGTGCGTCATGGCGGCTTTTCCTGCCATAACAATGTGGCATTCACACCCTAAAAGGAGGGGGCTGGCCAAAACCATGTCAAGAGCTTTTCTGGAGGTTGGGCTTGCGTCGAATGCAATCATGAAGCGGGTCGGCACATGGAACTCCTGCATAACGACCAGAACAGGGCAATGCAGAGTCCGAATAGCATGTTCCAGATGGCTGCCAATGGCATGGTTGGCAGTGCCGTGAAGTTCCCCCTTGCGGCCCATGACGGCGAGTCGGATTTCAGGCTCAAGATCCGTGAGGGTTTCAACAAGGCTGCCGTGCAGTTGCAGGGTGGTAAGGTCAGTCATGCCTGATTGCTCTGCAAGATTTCGGGCTTCAGCAAGAAGGGCCTCGCCATGCTCCCTGCCGATACGGCTTTTTTCAGCATCAAGCAGAACCAGCTGCTCAAGCAGACGCTGGCGGCTTCCAAACCCGATGGTTCCAGAAAGGTCTCCAGACGGAGGAAGCGATTCCTTTTCAAGGACATGAAGGAGCTGAAGGGGCGCTTCGAGCTTCTTGGCGGCCCAGACGCCGGCGTCGCAGACAGCTTTTGCTCCTGTTGAACCATCAAGGCATGCAGTAATGATTTTCATAGTCATCTCCCCTTGTTAATGGCCTGAAAGTATCTTTTCAACCTCTTCGGGTTTGTCATGCACCCCGAAGCGGTCGACAATGGTGGTACTGGCTTCATTCATTCCAATAATCTCGACCCGTGCACCTTCGCGCCGGAATTTGATGACAGCCTTATCAAGAGCTGATACTGCGCTGATGTCCCAAAAATGAGCTCCTGAGAGGTCGATGACTACGCGGGCAACAGCTTCCCTGAAATCAAACGAGTCGGTGAATTTGTCGGCCGATGCAAAGAATATCTGGCCGATGACCCTGTATGTCCTTGTAGTGCCGCTGCTGTCCAGCTCTTTTTTTACAAGCATGAAGTGGCCGACCTTGTTTGCAAAAAAGAGCGATGCGAGAAGGATGCCCGCAAAAACTCCAATTGCAAGGTTGTGGGTGCCTACAACCGTGATGACGGTGACGAGCATAACAATGCTTGTGGATGGGGGATGTTTACGCAGGTTGAGCAGTGATTCCCATGAAAAGGTGCCGATGGAGACCATGATCATAACTGCCACAAGGGCGGCCATAGGAATTTGGCGGATCCATGCGTCGAAAAACACGACCATGACCAGCAGAAAAAAGCCTGCCGAGAATGAAGAGAGTCTGCCGCGGCCTCCCGACTTTACATTGATAACCGACTGGCCTATCATTCCGCATCCGGCCATTCCTCCAATGAGCCCCGCTCCAATATTGGCAATGCCCTGGGCTCTGCATTCCCGGTTTTTGTCGCTTCCCGTGTCGGTCAAATCGTCTACAATTGTTGCCGTCATCATGGACTCGAGGAGGCCTACAGTTGCAAGACCGATTGCGTAGGGGAAAATGATGGAGAGGGTTTCCATGTTCAGGGGCACTTCAGGCCAGAGGAAAACCGGGAGCGTATCGGGGAGTTGGCCCATGTCGCCCACAGTTCTGATGTCGAGCCCTGCTGCCATGGAGATTCCGGTGAGGAGGATGATGGCTACAAGGGGCGAGGGGAGGCTTTTGCCAATAACGGGCAGAAGGGGAAAGAGGTAGATGAGTGCAAGGCCGCCGGCTGTCATTGCATATACCGGCCAGGTAACATTGGTGAGTTCGGGAAGCTGGGCCATGAAAATAAGGATGGCCAGCGCATTGACAAACCCCGTGACCACTGAACGGGAAACAAAGCGCATCAGGCTGCCGAGCCTGAAATAGCCTGCTCCTATCTGGAGCAGTCCGGTGAGGATTGTAGCTGCAAAGAGATACTGCAGACCGTGTTCACGAACAAGTGTTACCATCAGGAGCGCCATGGCGCCTGTGGCAGCCGAAATCATAGCGGGACGACCGCCAGTGAAAGCTGTGATGATGGCAATGGAAAAGGCAGCATAGAGGCCAACTTTGGGGTCAACGCCGGCAATTATCGAAAAGGCGATGGCTTCGGGGATGAGAGCAAGAGCAACAACAAGTCCGGAGAGCAGGTCAGGGCGTATGTTTGAAAACCATTCGTTTTTTATTCTTTCAGTCATAGAGTCGGTTTGGTGATGCAATTGATTGCTGGGCTGAATATAGAATTAAATGGTATAACATTTATGGTTGTCATCATGAAGAAACACGCTCTTTTTTTATGATTCGCGCTGCCTATCCATTACTTTCAAATTATGCCGTCCGTTATCCCTCAAACCATTCAGATTGAGACCGCCATGAATTTCAGGGTTCTGATGTCGGCGAGCCGAAACTTGACGGTGCTGGTACAGTTACGCTTGAAACCGAGTAAGAGGTGCGGATATGGCGCTTAATCTTTATACAGGAAACCGCTCTGAGCGTCTGGTCCGGGAACTGGCTGGCCTGCTTTCCGCAAGCACGCCGGCTTCTCCTTTGACGGAAGAGGTTGTTGTTGTTCGGAGCCGCGGGATGCAGCGCTGGCTCTCCATTGAGCTTGCGCAACTCCATGGTATTTGGGCCAACAGCCGTTTTCCTCTTCCTGATTCCTTTGTTCAAGATTGTTTTAGGCGTTTCTTTCCTGAATATGATGGCGAAAAATTCTTCCAGCCTGTACAGATGACCTGGAACATTATTTCGCTGCTCCCTTTACTTCTTGATGAACCCTCTTTCGCCTCCATAAGGAACTATCTTTCCAGCGACAGGGATGGAATGAAACTGTATCAGCTGGCAGGTAAAACGGCTGGCATTTTTGACGCTTATGGAATCTATCGCCCCGATATGCTCGCTCGATGGGAGTCGGGGAGTCTTGAGAAGGGTGAGGCCCTTTGGCAGTCAATGCTCTGGAACGGACTTGTTGCGAATTCGGGAGGAGCCAGGCCCCTCTGGGCGCTTAAGGATGAGTTCTGCAGCAGGCTGAAATCGCCTGTTCCCGGTTTCCCTGAGCGGATTTCGCTTTTCGGAATTTCCTGTCTTTCTAAGTTTCATCTCGACATACTCTCCGCCCTCTCCCGCGTCATGGAGGTCAACCTGTTTGTACTGAGCCCTACACAGGACTTCTGGGCTGACATTATGCCCAAAAGCAGCCAGGCAAGGCTTTCTGTTGAGGAGCGGATATACAGGAATGAAGGTAACCCTCTGCTTGCCTCACTGGGCCGTATGGGCCGTGACTTTTCTTCTCTCATGCTTGAGCTTGCAGATTCTGCTGAAATGCAGCTTGAAGCTTATGAAGAGCCTGGCGAAGAGACTCTGCTCTCTTCAATTCAGACCGATATGCTTCATCTTCGCGGAGTTGGAACCGATGTGACCCGACAGACGCTTTCTCCCGACGACTCCTCAATCCAGATTCACTCCTGCCACAGTCCGCTTCGTGAAGTTGAAGTGCTGTATGACAGCATGCTCCGGTTCTTTGAGACTTATGAGGGGCTTGAGCCCCGCGATATTCTTGTGCTGACTCCTGATATTGAAACCTACGCCCCCTATATTTCCGCAGTTTTTGGCTCCGGCAGTGAAGGGCCGACTCGCATTCCTTTTACGGTTTCCGACAGGAGCATACTGAATGAAGGGGAGGTTGCTTCGGCCGTGGCAGCGCTTCTTGATATCTCTCAGAGCCGTCTTGGTGCTGCGGAGGTTTTTGATCTTCTCTCTTCATCATGCATCAGACGCCGTTTTGGAATAGATGATGCAGCGCTGGAATGCATCCGTCACTGGATTGATGCAGTAGGTATTCGATGGGGGATGGATGAACATACACGGAAAAATGCAGGACTTCCACCATATCGTCAAAACTCTTGGCGGGCAGGTCTTGACAGGCTTCTGCTTGGCTATGCCATGCAGGATGAGGGGCGCCTGTTCAATGGCATCCTTCCTTTTGGTGATGTTGATGCTTCTTTTGCCGATACTCTCGGCATTTTTGCTTCGTTTGTTGAAGCCCTTGAGCGTCTTTCTGCACGGATGACTTCTTCAAAAACGCTTCAGGAGTGGCAGCATGTTTTTCTTGGTATGCTGGAAGACTTCATTTTGGCCGAAGGTGATTCCGAAAGGGAATATGCCGATATGCTTACCATAGCCGATCGTCTCGGAACACTTCATACGCAGACATTGCATGAGGGCGTGGTGTCTCCTGCTGTCTTTACTTCCTGGCTCCACAGCCAGCTTGAAGAGAAACAACAGAAACTGGGATTCATGACCGGTGGGGTTACTTTCTGCGCTATGCTTCCCATGCGGAGCATTCCCTTCAGGGTAATCTGTCTTTTGGGGATGGACGATTCGGCTTTTCCGCGGCAGAATCGTCCCCCATCCTTTGATCTGATCAGCCAAAATCCCCGGCCCGGCGACAGTTTATTACGCAATGAAGACAGGTATCTGTTTCTTGAAATGATTCTTTCTGCCCGCGATCTTCTGTTCATCAGTTATGTTGGCCAGAGCGTAAAGGACAATGCAGCCATGTCACCCTCCATTCTTGTTGTGGAGCTTATTGATGCTATTGACAGGGTGTTTTCTGCGCCTCACGCTGAATCCATGGCCGACCGCCTTACGGTGCGCCACCGTCTTCAGGCATTCAATCCAGCATACTTCCTCAGCTCAAGCCCTCTTTTCAGCTATTCAGCCGATAATTTTAATGCCCTTGCCCAGATAACTTCCGCCGGGGGCGAACGGCCCTCTTTTGTAGAAGAACCTCTTTTGGTGCCAGAGTGCGAATCCTGCATGGTGCGCCTTGATCAACTGTTGCGGTTTTACGAGAATCCGGCTGCCTTTTTCCTTGAATCTGCGCTTTCCATCCGCCAGAACAGGCTTTTGACCCCTCTGGAAGATCGCGAGCCTTTCAGCATTGAGGGCGTTGAGGCTTATATGATGCGTCAGGAACTGCTTGAGCTGATTCTCCAGGGGAGAGATACCTCCGATATCCTCCCTCTGTTTCAGGCAAGAGGGTTGATACCCCCCTCTGGCAGCGGTGAGCGACTGTTCGGGGCTATGGCAACCGAGGCTTCAGCCTTTGCGGGAATACTGCAGGGATTAACAGATGGAGCGCCCGAGCTGCCTCCTCTTGCTGTCAATCTTAATATTGGCAAATTCCGCCTTACCGGGGAGCTTCAGAGTCTCTCTGCAAAGCATCAGCTTTACTATCGCCAAGCCTCAATGAGAGCGCGCGACAGAATAAAGGGCTGGATACGCCATCTTGTTCTCAACGCAGTTGCAGACCCGGCATATCCAACCGAAACCCTGCTGGTTATGCGCAATGATTCACACCGGTATACCAAGCCGGATGAGCCCTTGATTTATCTTGAAAATCTTCTCAAACGATACTCGGAGGGACTCGCGGCTCCACTTGTTTTTTTCCCTGAGGCTTCGCTTGCCTACACGGAGAAACTTGACAATGGGTTGCAGAAGGCTTTTGACGCCGCCCTCGGCGTATGGAACGATAATTCCTTCAGCGGACTTCAGGGAGAGGGGTCGCATCCAGCCGTTCAGCGCTGTTTTGGCAGTCGTGAGCCTTTTGATACGGAGTTTAAAAGTCTTGCGGTAGAGCTGATGCTACCACTTCTGAACTTCTATGAAAAGAGGAAATAATGGAACCGCTCAATACATCCCAGATAGCGCTACAGGGCATCAATCTTGTTGAGGCAAGTGCAGGGACAGGCAAAACCTATGCATTGACGGAACTCTACCTCCGCCTGATTATTGAAAAAGAGCTCCTTCCCGAGTCAATTCTTGTGGTCACCTATACCGAGGCGGCAACAAAGGAGCTCCGTCAGAAAATACGGGAGCGGATTCGCGATACCATTGCAATGCTTGCCTCCCCTGAAGAGAGCGTCGGGCGCCTTCGGTCCCTCGGATCAGCCGCAGAGGAAAAGGGGGCCGGAGAGGTTTCGGGATTACTGGAAAACGCGCTCTATCTTCTTGATACCGCATCGGTTTTCACCATTCACGGTTTCTGCCTTAGAGCTCTTCAAGACAATGCCTTTGAGAGCGGCTCCCTCTATGATACTGATATTGTTGCCGATCAGCGTGAGCTTTCCGGTAGCATTGTTGACGACTTCTGGCGTTCAAGATTCTTTACATCGCAGGATGCTCTTCCCGGTTATGCGATGAAAGAGTCTCCTGAATCATTCCTGAAGTTTCTTGGTGCCGTAAGGGCCACGGCCCGCGAACCGATTATTCCGCAGTTCAGTGCTTCCGACATAGTCGCCATTGAGGATGAATGCCAAAATCTTTACCCGCTGATATCGGAGTTGTGGAAAAAAGAGGGAGAGAAGCTCAAAACCCTTCTGAGTGAAGACAAAGGGCTGAGCAGAGCGGCTGGACGGTACCGGGGAGATGATCTTGTAGAGCTTTTTGCAGGAATGGACGCATTTGCTCTTGAGGGTCATCCGTTTTCTGTTTTTGACGGTTTTACGAAACTTACCGAAAGTAAAATTGCTGAGTGGACAAAAAAGAAGTTCAGTCCGCCGGAGCACAAGCTGTTCAACCTCTGTGAGCGTTTTCACCGAGCAATCCAGCAGAGGTTTCTTGCGTTGAAAGCTGAGCTGGTGCTTTATTACCGTGATAATCTGCCAAAGCGCAAAAAAGAGGCGAACATCCGCTTTTTTGATGATCTGCTGCACGACATGCATACCGCCCTGTTCAGCAATGACCAGGACCGCGACTTTCGCAGTCTTCTTTCACGCCGCTGGCCGGCAGCACTGATTGATGAGTTTCAGGATACTGATGACCTTCAGTATGAAATTTTTCACAGTATTTATGAAGAAGCTGAAGGCCCCCTCTTTCTGATTGGTGACCCCAAGCAGGCTATCTACAGCTTCAGGGGGGCAGATGTTTTTGCATATCTCAAGGCCTCCCGCAATGTTGCCATGGAGCGCCGTTTTACCCTTACGCACAATTGGCGTTCAGTCCCGCAGCTTCTTGATGCTTTCAATCTGCTTTTCGCCCATGTGTCCGTTCCGTTTCTTTTTTCTGAAATAACCTATCGCCCACTTGTGTCCGGCACCCCCAACAGAGATGACAAGCTGGTTGTTGAGGGCAGTGCTGACAGGTCGCCCTTGGAGTTTCTCCTGCTTGAGGCTTCTTTGAAAGAGAAGGGCGTTTTCAATGTTGAAGAGGCCACCGGCATAGCCGCCGAAACTGTTGCCCGCGAGATTGCCTCCCTTCTTGTAAAGGCTCGTGATGGAAAAGCCCATATTGGTTCCCAGCCACTCCGCGCTGACGACATAGCAGTAATAGTGCGCAGCCACCGCCAGGCAGCACGGGTTCGTGACGCGCTCACTCTCCTTTCAATACCCTCTGTGCTCCGAAGTGACCGCAGCGTGTTTGCTTCAGATGAGGCTAAAGAAATCTGCATTCTGCTTGCCGCTCTTGTTGCTCCTGCTGATGAAGGTAAAGTCAGGGCAGCGCTGGTTACCGATATACTCGGACGAACTGGCAACGAGATAGCCGCAATGATTCAGGATGAATCACTGTGGGTTCCGCTCCTGCGTTTATTCATGCGGCTTCATACTCTCTGGATTGAAAGGGGATTTATGGCCATGTCTGCGGTTCTCATGAGAGAGGAGAATGTTCGCGGCCGCCTGCTTTCCCTTGCCAGTGGAGAAAGGCGTCTTACAAACTTGCTTCACTGCGTTGAACTGCTGCATCAAAAGGAGCATGAAGCGGGAGTGGGGCCGGAGGCTCTTGCCTCATGGTTTGCACAGAATACGGTTGAGGCCGATCCTCTTGATGCAGAGTATCAGCTGCGTCTTGAAACCGACGAACCCGCAGTGAAAATAATGACCATCCATGTAAGCAAAGGTCTCCAGTTTCCGGTTGTCTACTGTCCTTTTCTCTGGAATGGCAGCCCCGCCAGCCAGGATGTGGCTGCGTTTCATGATGACGCCGGAAATGCGGTTCTTGATTATGGTTCCGGGGATTTTAAAGCTCACAGGGCTCTCGCTCTGCGGGAGGAGCTCGCTGAGGATATCCGCCTTCTTTATGTTGCCCTTACCCGTGCTGTATACAGCTGCAGTGTTTTTCTGGCGCCCATCAAAAAAAAACACACTGCTTTGAACCATCTTCTTCAGGGGAGTTTGGATGAAGGTCTGGGGAGTCAAGTGAAACACCTTGTTTCAAAGTCAGCTGGCGCTATTGGACTGCGCATTATTGAAGAGTCTGTGTTCGAAGAAAACCCGGTCACTCTTTACAGGCCCCTTGACGGGCAGCGGGGAGAACCAGTTCAGGAAATCTTCACTGGAAAGATTGATCGGTCGTGGCGGATTGCGAGCTTCAGTTCGTTTACCAGAGGGAGCTATGCCCATCCCGAACTTCCGGACCGTGATGAAACACTCCGGATTATACCGGATGCCGGCAGTCATGGGGCCCCCTCCATTTTTACCTTTCCGCGGGGCGCACAGGCCGGTATTTTTATGCATTCCCTTTTCGAGACACTGGACTTCAGCCAACCTTTTGATGACTCCATTGAGGAAGGCTTCAAAGTTGCGCTGGAACGCTCAGGTTATAGTCACAAGTGGCTTCCTTCCATTTCCTCAATGGTGCGCGCTGTTCTTGCGGTTCCCTTGAGTACTGAGGATGCCCCGTTTACCCTTGGAGGACTAAATCCCGGTGAGTGGAGAACAGAAATGGAGTTTTTCTTCCCGCTGCGCTTTGTTGACCCCCAGCGGCTCTCCTCGCTTTCGGGAGAGCCCCTTCACCCGATGCACCTTGATTTCACCCCGGTTCGCGGAATGCTGATAGGCTATATGGATATGGTGTTTCAGGCAGGGGGCCGCTACTGGCTGCTTGATTGGAAGTCGAACCATCTGGGTGATTCTCTGGACTCATATACGCAAGAGCGGATGCGGGAGGAGATGCATGCGCATCATTACGACCTGCAGTATCTTCTCTATACTGTGGCACTTCACCGATATCTTAGCGTCCGCATTCCGGATTATAGTTACAGCACACACTTTGGAGGGGTCATCTATGTTTTTCTCCGCGGTGTGGATGAGTCCACCGGTGAAAATCGCGGATTCTATCGTGCCAGGCCCTCTGAAGAGCTTGTCAATTCCCTGACAGAAATTCTGATTGAAACCGGAGGTTGATTCAATGGCAATGATTTATGAAGAGCGGGCGCTTGACTCTGTTTTCTCACAGTTTATTCTCCGCCTGAGGGGCTCCGAAGAGAAGCCACCGTTTCCTCTCCGCATTGCCGTTTCTATGGCTGCGCGCGCCGCAGCATCCGGAGATGTCTGTTTCGATCTTGCCTCACTGCAGGGTACAGTGGTTGAGCATGAGGGGCTGCGGGTTACGATGCCTTCTCTCAACACTTTCCGCGCTCTTTTCTTTGATTCAGGAGTTGCTTCCGCCCCCGGCGCATTTACTCCACTTGTTCTCGATGACAAAAGTCGGCTCTATCTTTACAGATACTGGAAACTTGAGCATCAGCTTGCCGTGCAGCTTCTGGCGCTTGCCTCGAATCCTCCTGAAAACTCCATCAGCAGTCTCTTTCCGGTTGAACCCGGGGGGGGGCAGGAAAAAGCTGTCCGACATGCGCTGACATGCAGACTGACGGTTATTGCCGGAGGCCCCGGAACAGGAAAAACGGCAACTGTTTCCAGAATACTTTCGCTTCTCCGCTTGCAGGAGGGTGGGAGAATGAAGCGGATTGCCCTGTGTGCTCCAACAGGCAAAGCGGCTGCGCGCCTTCAGTCGTCACTAAGGGAAATGAATGAACGCGCTTCACTGGCTGATGAAGATGCAATGCCCTTGTCTCTGGCTGTTTCCACAATCCACAGGCTTCTGGGCACCATTCAGGGATCAACACGATTTCGTCATAACCCAGAAAACCCTCTACCCTTTGATCTGCTGGTTGTGGATGAGGCCTCAATGATTGCTCTTCCGCTTATGGTGGCTCTTGTGTCGGCACTGCGCCGCGATGCCTCCCTTATTCTTCTTGGCGACCAGTACCAGCTGGCTTCGGTTGAGTCGGGAGCCGTCCTTGGCGATATCTGCTCGGCTGCTGCTGCTCAGCCCGATTCACCAATAGGAGAGTCGGTTGTAACGCTGGACAAAAGTTACAGGTTTACAACAGAGAGCGCTCTGGGCCGTTTGAGCAGGGCTGTCAATGCGGGTGAAGGTCCAGCTGCGGTGGCGCTGCTCGCCGACCCTGCAGTGCTCGGCATCACCCTTGGCCCGCCTTCCGGAGAGCAGGCATTCCAGAAAGAGCTCAGGGAGTGCATTGTTGCGGGGTATCGTTTATATCTTGAGGCAGATTCAGCGGAAAACTCGCTGACGCTGTTCGACAGGTTCCGCATTCTTGTGGCTTTGCGGGAAGGACCAGGTGTTTCGGGAGTCAGGGGAGTCAACAGGCAGGTTGAAAGAGTTCTCCAACAGGCCGGTCTTCTTCTGCCTGTAGAGGGATTTTATCATGGCCGGCCCGTTCTCCTGACTTCCAACGACTATTCTCTCAACCTTTTCAATGGCGATACGGGGATTGTGCTTGATGATCCTCTTCATCCCGGAGAGTTCCGCGTCTGTTTTATGACTGCCGAGGGAACCCTTCGGACGGTTGCTCCCGAGCGGCTGCCGTCGCACGAAACAGCGTTTGCCATGACCATTCATAAAAGTCAGGGGTCGGAGTTCGACCATGTTCTTATGCTGCTTCCTGAGCGGGAGAGTCCGCTCGTAACACGCGAATTGCTCTATACAGGCATTACCCGTGCAAAAGAGCGCCTTGATGTGAGGGGTGAAACGGCTCTCTTTGAGAGGGCCGTCGCCAAAAAAACCATCCGTCTGTCAGGACTTGCCGACAGACTTCTCGGCAGGTGAAGCTCGCTATGCGGGGCAACCCTTAAAAGATACACCTCACCGCATATCTTTATACTGGGGCTCATTAACAGGATTTCCCCTGTTAAGTTCCTTTTTTAAGAATTGTTAAGGTTGTTGCTGGTTGTGGTTTTTGTATTTTACAGTACCACTGCAAAGGTTGCAGTGGGGAGGGCCAAAGCTGTTGAGTGGCCTTTTAAATAAATGAAACCTATAGTTAACAAGAGAAAGGATATACTTATGAGCGTATTTACCAGAACCGTAGCAATGCTGGCTTTTGTGCTGGCCGCTATTTCACCGTTGTCGGCCTCCTCTGCCGATGCGAAAGCACCTGCCCAGGCAGTTGCTGAAACCAAAGGCCTTTTTGTTGTTGTAACCGATGCCGATCCGATGACTCAGATGATGGCAATGGTGCTTTCCACCCAGACTCTGAAGCAGGGTAGGAGCGTACAGATTCTTCTCTGTGGTCCTGCCGGAGAGCTTGCCATTTCCAAAAGCAAACAGACCCTTGTCAAGCCTCTCATGAAATCCCCTCAGATGCTGCTTGCCAATCTTATTGCACAGGGTGTTACAGTTGAGCTCTGCCCGCTGTACCTTCCAGGCAGCGCCAAGTCAGAGAAAGACCTGATTTCCGGAGTGAGTGTAGCAAAGCCTCCTGTTGTTGCTGCCGCAATGAGTGAAGCTGGAATCAAGCTCTTTACATTCTGATATACAGAGTCGCAAAAGAGAGTTGACTTGAAAGAAAAAGCCGCCTTACAGGGCGGCTTTTTCTTTCAGTAGTACATAACGGCGTAGAACAGATTTTTTTTCACTTCGCTTATTACAAACCGGTAGCTGATAGGGTTTTTCCACCAGAGCAGGGGATCCCACCATTCCGGTTTTGTTGCAGTCAGAACAAAGGTGCGGTCTGTACCTTCAAAGGCCGTTTTCCAGGTTTTCTGCAGTCGCAGCATATGCGGTGGGTCACTAACAACAAGAGCGCTTTGCCACCCCTTCTTTTTCATAAGGGCAATGCTGTTCACTGCCTCATCCCATGTTGTTTCCGACTCTGTGTCAACCAGAACAGCTTTAAGGGGGACGCCCAGCGCTTTCATTCTCCGCTCTCTCCAGTTCAGATGCCCTTTGCGGTAAAAACGCTTGTCTATGCCGGTAAGAACCACGCTACTGCCATAGCCTGCTTTATAAAGCTCAGCACCATGCTTTACGCGCCGACCGCTATCTCCCCCGAGAACTATGATTACATCGGATATTACTGGTGCTGCCGCATGAAAAGAGACTAAAAATCCAAGGAAAAAAAATCCCAATGCGCCTATTGCGGTGATGAGGAGAAAAAGCCGTAAGGCTAAAGCTGCAAGAACTTTCATTGGCGAGTCTGTAGTAGAATAAACCCTTTTCTGGAACCTTTTTGCCTGCATGCTGCCTGGTGGCCGGTAATTAGAGCAGGTTTACGGGCTGTGAGAGGAAGTTATGATGGCAATTATCGGTGAATGTTCCAAGCAAAATCAACCCCGTTGACCGTTTTTTGATGATCACTGCAGTTTCATATTGTGAATACCGATGCGGGATGGGTTTATATTCGTAAATTATTCTATTGTCGTACTCTGTTCAGTCGCGGATTCACCCTCTTTGCCACTTTCATGCCAACAAACACCAATGTCATACGGCTTATTTTAAGCTCACTAAGCATTCGCAACGATGCCGAGAAATTTGACGCAATTCACAAGGCTGTGGAGAGCGATATTGAGTTCAGGGGGAGCCGTCTATGGATTCTTATATTTGCCATTCTTCTGGCATCGGTGGGGTTGAACATAAATTCCACAGCGGTCATTATCGGCGCCATGCTCATTTCTCCCCTGATGGGTCCCATCAACGGGATGGGTTACAGCATCGCAACCTACAATTTTCCCCTTCTCCGCAAGGCGTTCAAGAATTACTCTTTTGCGGTTTTTGCCAGTCTTGCGGCCTCAACCATGTATTTTGCCATCAGTCCAGTCTCAATAGCACATTCCGAGCTCCTTGCTCGCACAAGTCCAACTATATATGATGTTTTGATCGCCCTCTTTGGCGGTCTTGCAGGCACGCTTTCACTAACAACGAAACTGAAGGGCAATGTTGTGCCCGGCGTGGCCATTGCGACGGCGCTGATGCCCCCGCTCTGTACTGCGGGGTATGGTCTTGCGACCGGACAGTTCGGCTTTTTTTTCGGGGCGGTTTATCTGTTTACCATAAATACGGTATTCATAGGCCTTTCAACAGTTGCGTTTTCACAGATAATGAAGTTTCCTCTCAGAAGCAGCATCAATGAAGACCGCCGTTCTTCCATCAACCGCTGGATCACCATTGTCATCCTCATCACTCTTGTTCCAAGCATCTATTTTGGATACCTCCTTGTCCAGAAAGAGCGGTTCATGGAAAATGCTGGCAAGCTGGCTCGAAGCGTCAGTCTCTATAACGGCGAGTATCTGCTACGGCATGATATTGATGCCGACAGCAAAACCATTACGCTGATTTATGGTGGGCGGAAACTGACCGATGAAGATAAGGCGGGTATCACTCTGCGCGCAAGGGAATTCGGACTGCTTAAAGCTACGGTGAATTTTCAGCAGGGGATTTCTTTCTCTGATTTTTCAAATGAGATGACAGCCAGCATTAGCAAAAGCGACCAAATGAAAGCTGAGGTGAACCGTCTCTCAATGGCTCTTCAGGCCAACGCACGCCGCCAGGACAGTCTTCACGAACGGAGCTATACCGGCCGGATTCTCATAAACGAGATGAAACCGCTGTTTCCGGTGGTGACTTCATGCCTTTATGGAGAATCGTACCGGTTTGGAACACAGAAAGAGGGGGCGCCTGTCAAGGTTGCATTTGTTGACATCACAACATCCCAGAGACTCTCTGCTTCAGAAAAGAAAAAAATCACGGCATGGCTTAAGGTCCGTCTTCAGGACAATGGAGTGCATGTCATCTTTGAGTAAAGGGTATCTCAAAGAGGAATCGCCTTCTGGTAGAGGTTGTATCGGGCAATGATGTTCCTCGTGTACTCCACTGGCATAATGCCGTTGCAGTAACCATAGGTGGTCGCCTTGTCCCTGTAGTACTGTGGTTTTGATTTGAGCCTGAGGTAGAACTCAACATTGCTTTCCCAGAGATGGGGGTCTTTGTTGAATTTGACAGCAAGAGCCTGGGCGTCTCTCACATGCCCAGGGCCAACATTGTATGATGCGAGAATAAATTTCAGCCTTGTTTCCGGATCGGGAATATCCTGCCATTCTTTGTTCAGCATTTTCAGGTAACGGGTTCCGGCTTTCATATTTGATTCGGGGTCAAACAGATTCGTTATTCTGAACATGCCGGCAGTGGCAGGCATAAGCTGCATAAGGCCTGACGCTCCAGCCCATGACACTGCATTGGTGTCAAACTGTGATTCCTCATAAATCAGGGATGCAAGCATGCGCCAGTCCCATCCAATTTTTGCCGCATAGCTTCGTATCAGAGGGTCATAGGAAGAGACCATTCCTGCCCTATCGGAATGAAATGCACGAAGAGTGCGTCTTTTGAAGGTGTACTGCCTGTCATAGTATTTTGCATGCAGAATGCGCAGATGCAATTTGGTCTCAGGACGGGAAAGCCACTTGTTAAGAGCCTTTTCGAGCTTTGGAGATCGCTTCCCGACTGCCCAGGCAAGGGGCTGTCGGGAGCTGATGGCTGTTGAGAAATCAAGGTTCGGGTAGAGTGTTCTATGAGCTTCTGCAATGTTACGATCTGCAATTGTGTAGTCGATTGCGCCAGTTGCAACATTGCGAATCAACTGACTTGTGCTTCGTTCTCCCGGAACAGTTTTAATCCTCAATTCTATCTCCTCATCATACTGCAGTTCCTGCAATCGTGTGAAGTAGGCAGACTCTCTTCGTACAGAAATCACCGTTCCTTTCAGCTCAGCTGCAGAGCGGAGCAGAGATATGGCTTTTTTACTTTTGCCAACAGGGCGCCGCCTCTGGATGAGTACCTGCTCCGTATAATCAATGGGGTTGGAAAATGCGACAATTGCCTCTCTGGTTCCTGTAATGGTGAGGTTGTGGGCAACAATATCTCCCTCTCCCGATTTCAGCTTCGGAAGCATCTGGTTGATGTCTTCACCGAGAACCACCTCCATTTCAACACCTAGGTATTTACAGAAGCTTTCAGCGGCTTCATAACTGAAACCCATGGGGGTTCCACGATAGATAAGGTAGTTGATGGGGTCATAACTGAGAATGATTCTCGCCCGTTCCTGTGCCTTTATGTCGTCAAGGTCACGGATGTTCTGAAAGAACAGCAGGTAAGCCAGCGGGAGATAGAGCAGCGCTGTGGCAGGAATGAGCCATTTCAGAAGATTGGTGAGGGTACCGGTTTTCATGGATGTTATGGTTACAAACCGCTCTCTGCCATCAGTTCTTCAAAAAGACCCCTGTAAGCCTTTGAGGCTATGCTGTTGGGCTTTACGGCTGTCAGTGGGGCTCGGTAGACGCCCATTTTCTCTACTTCTGAATTGTAGGGGATTGTTTGGCGGAGAAATCCTGGCGCAGTGCCGTATTCGGCAAGGATTTCCCGATGCATGGCTTTTCTTTTTTCAACCATCGTAAAAAACGCCCTTATTTTACTGCGATCAAGGTTGTTTGCAGTAAAGAAATCAATCAGCTGATTGTATGTTCGGATTGAAAGCGTTGTGGGAATCATTGGCACCAGAATGATGTCGGAAGCTGAAAAGACGCTTTCAGAAAGAAGTGTGAGGTTCGGGGGGCAGTCGAAAAATACATGGCTGTAGTCGTCGCTCAGGGATTCCAGGTTTTTCTTGAGTTTCTTCTGGGGTTTCTTCTCCTCGGAGAGCTCAATGTCAAGGTTCCTGTATGAAAAGTCTGATGGCAGGAGGTCCAGATTTTCAAAGTCAGTTGCTTTGATGTTCCTGTGAATTTTCTTGTTGCCCTTCAGAAATTTGTCACTGTCATATTTTTTTGAAGCTGTTATGCGAAAGTAGTATGAGCTTGCCCCCTGCGGGTCAAGGTCGCATATCAGGCAGGGTGGTGCATTGAGGGCGCTCAGGTAAGAGAGGTTTACCGCTGCTGCGGTTTTCCCTACGCCACCTTTTATGCTGTAGAGGGCAATGGTTTTCATCTTACTTTTTGTCCGTTAACATTTCCTCAAAGAGAATGGCGGTCCTGTCACTGTCGAAGCTACGGAAAATGTTGTGGAAGATGCTCCTTGTTTCTTCCTGCTGTTCATACAGGCGCGTCATGAGGCCGCCAAGTGAGGCGGCAAGGCTGGGGTCGCAGCCGTTTCTTGCGGCTGCGTCAAGCTGCTCATGCAGAAACTTAAGCTGGACTGAGCAGTCAACAAACTCTCCAAGGTTTTCCTGAAGTTTTTTAAGGTGCCGCACAGCCGCCCCTGTTTTGTCGGTCGGGAACAGAGATGCAAAAAATTCCATCAGATAGCGCAGTTTTTTGCAGTCAATACGAAGCTCATGCAGTTCCTCGTCTGTGGTTTCTCTGCTGACAAGCCTCCCGTTCCGGAGCAGGCGTTTCCATGACTTTCTGATGGCGGCGCTGGCAGATTTCCCTGTTGCAGTAGAGGCAACCGGAGCGTTTTGGGCGTCAGGGAGTATAGTCACTGAAAGAAACTCCTCCCATTCACTCATGAATTTCCGGTAATCTTCCGAAGCAAGGTATCTTTTAAGTTGCCGGTGAATCTTCTGGCGGGCAGAGGTGATGCTGGCAAAAAAGGGAATAAGGCCTCCGCGGAGTGCCGGAGGCAGCGTTGCAGAAAACTTATGCTGCTGAAGCAGATAGACATCCAGATCGCGAAGTTTGCTTGTGCGGCCGGCAAGCCCTTTCAGCTCTTTGCGGAAACGGTTTGCAGTCTGTGGATCGAAAACCCCTTTAAGCTGGGCGAAAATTGAACGGGCCCGTCGAAGAGAGACCCTGTAATCGTGAAGAAACTCGGTATCAATGGATTTTCTGATGCCCTCTTCATTACGGCGCATGACCTCTGTGGTAAAGCGAAGCAGTCGAAGAGCGCTTTCATGAACAGGTGCCTGGGAATCAAGCTTCAAGCTGATTTTTGAGGAGTAATCACCAGGCTCTTTTCCTGACTCATGCATGAGTGTTCGGAAAAGACCGGAATTTTCAAGCGAAACACTTTCGGGCATTTCTCCCTGAAGCGCCTTTCTGACATGCGCCATTTCTTCGCTATAGCCTCTGAAAGGTGTAAGGGTGAGTATATGAACATATGGCCCCTTTTTATCGCTCGCTATGCTGCCGATTGATTCATCGGTCACAATACCAATGGTCTTCTCATCATGGTCCAGCACCCGCAAGCTGTGCACTTCAACTTCAAAAGAGGCAACCCTACAAAATGCGCGGAGCGGACTGATCTTGGAAAGCAGTGTAGAGAAATTCCCCAGCGGAAAGTATTCAGACCCAAAACAGGCAGAAGTGGAGGGGAATGAAGCGGTGGCAACAGTTCTTCCTGTAGAAAGCGCATTAATGGATATGGTTCGCCCTTCTGACTGAATGACGAGTCCTCTTGAGAAAGCCTGCCATTCGAAGGTATCAAAGTAATGACGACGGGCTTTTCTTCTCTCGGGGGAAGCTGTGTTGAAGCCGGAGTTCCTCAGGATATGCGGAACTGATATGGAATCGGTGCATGTGTTGAACTTGATGATTTCTGTTGCTGGCAGTCCTGTCATCATTTTCAAACCGATATTGTTGGCATATAGCCTGCGGCACAGTGGAGTGGTGTGGCAACGGCATGGTTTTGAAATACAATTCCTTAAATATAGAAAGATCTCCCTAAAAACGAGCCCTGTAACTGAAATGTAACCCTCAAAATGCGCCATTATTAACTCTGCAGGGTATAACGGGTTTTACTTTAGAGCAGGAGTTTCATAACTTGGGTTTCTCCAAAAAGAAGCTTTTTTTTGCAGCAGCACCTGGCGCCTTATTTTACCGTATGAAACACCTTCTCATCATACTTTTTTCGGCTCTCACCTTTCTTGCCGGATGTTCCCCTGTCGGAGATGAGGAACCTCTCCCTTCAGATTCCTTGTCTTCTTCCCCTTTGACTGTTGGGCTGGTTTTTGACGCTGGTGGACGGGGTGACCGCTCATTCAATGATTCTGCCTACCACGGCCTGGAATTGGCGCGCAGCAAGCGGGGGATTGATTTTGTTTATGCAGAGCCCGATGGGCAGGGTTCAGACCGCGAAGCTGCTCTGCGCCTTATGGCAGTTAATCCTGATGTGCAGCTGGTTATAGGCGTTGGTCTGCTGTTCAGCGAGGATATTGCTCGAATGGCCATGGAGTTCCCCGATAAAAAATTTGCCTGCGTCGACTACCTCCAGACTCCGGGAGTAACAATACCCTCCAATCTTGCCGGCATGGTGTTCGAGAACAAAAAAGGGTCCTTTCTTGCCGGTGCCATAGCCGGACTAGTAACAAGAACCCAAACAGTCGGGTTTATTGGAGGAATGGAGTCAAGCCTTATCAGGCAGTTTCAGACAGGCTTTACTGAAGGAGTTCGTTTTGTGAACCCGGAGGTAACCGTTATTCCGGGCTATATTGGCATGACGGGCAGTGCATTTGCCAATCCGGCTAAAGGGCGTGAACTTGCCCTTGGTCAGTATGGAAGAGGGGTTGACATTATTTATCAGGCCGCTGGAGCCAGCGGTCTTGGTGTTATTGAAGCGGCCAGAGAGAGCGGGAAGCTGGTCATTTGTACAGATCGCGACCAGGAGTATCTTGCTCCCGGGTTTGTTCTCACTACCATAACCAAGGCAGTTGACCAGGCTGTTCTGGCAATAGTGGAGTCGGTTCTTGACGGATCGTTTGCTGGCGGGACCGCCATTTCGTATGGTCTTGCTGACCGGTATACCGATTATGTGTACAATGAAAAAAACAGCTCCTTGATTTCCTCTGCCGTGCATAAGCGTGTTGAGCAGATCCGTGCTGACATATTGGCTGGAAAGATTGTTTTTGATGAAACCACCAGCCTTAATTAAAGAGGCTGCAATTCAGGCATCAACCCCTGAAAATTTGTTCAATGTCAGATAAACCCGAGCTGTGCGCAAAAAAATTCTTGTAACTGGAGCGACCGGTTTTATTGGATCACAACTCGTGATCAAACTTGCATCTACCGATGATGATATCAGTATCCTCGTCAGAAAGTCCTCCGATTTGACCCCTCTTGAATCTGTTCGCAACAGCATTACTGTTGTCTATGGGGATTTGGCTGACAAGGGGGCGATTGCTGTTGCAATGAAGGGCGTTGATCAGCTTTATCACTCGGCAGGCCTTACCTATATGGGCGACAAGAAGAATTCCCTTCTGTTCAGAATTAATGTTGAGGGTACGCGCAATATTCTTGAAGCTGCTCTTGAGGCCGGGGTGAAACGGGTTGTTCATGTGAGTTCAATTACAGCGGTTGGCATTGCAAAAAAAAGGCGTCCTGTTGATGAATCGGTTGAATGGAATTTTGATGCAATCAACCTGGAATATGCCCGGACAAAGCATCTTGCGGAGATTGCTGTAGCTGAGGCGGTGGAAAAGGGGCTTGACTGTGTTATTGTCAATCCTGCTTTCGTGTTTGGTGCGGGAGACATTAATTTCAACGCAGGCAGAATCATCAAAGATGTGTACAATCGCCGTCTGCCATTCTATCCGCTTGGCGGCATTTGTGTAGTTGATGTTGAAATAGTTGCTGATACAATTATGGCGGCCATGGACCGTGGCCGGACAGGTGAGCGCTATATAATTGGTGGTGAAAATGTTACCTATAAACAGCTTGCTGATACCATAAGCCGCATAACGGGAGCACCAAAAGTACGCATGCCGCTTCCTTTCGGCATTGCCAAAATTCTGAAGTCGGTGCTCGACCGCAAAAAAAACAAAAACAAAATCTCAAAACTCTTCAATCTCTCCATGTTCAGGGTTGCCTCAGAGTTCCTTTTTTATAACTCAGCCAAGGCTCAGCGAGAACTCAACATGAGCTTTTCCCCCCATGAAGAGAGTGTTCGAAAAGCCTTTGAGTGGTACCGTGACCGAAACCTGCTGAATTAGGGCTTTATTGACTGAACGCATTACTTCAGGGAGTTGCCCATGCCTTCGAATACCATTGTAGAGAGAGTTGCCGCAGACCTGCGGAAGAATCCTCCATTTTGTACTCTTGACGCTCTTCTCCTTGAAGACCTTGCCTCATCAATTACCGTCAGTTACCATGATGAGGGTGAGGTCATTTTCAGCAAAGGAGATGCGCTCAAAGCCTCAGCTTTCATAGTGATGAAGGGTGCCGTGCGCCTGTTCGACACTATTGATGGAGAGGAGGTGCTGGTTGATATGTGCGACGAAGGCGATATTTTCGGCGTCAGGGCCATTGTTGGCGGCACCAACTACCTTCTTTTTGCTCAGGTAGCTGAAGAGAGCCTTATTTATGATATTCCGGTTGAAAAAATCAAGTCCCTTATTGCCGCCGACAATGGGGTCTCCAACTTTTTTGCCGGTGAATTTGCAAAAAGCCTGCAGGAGATGGAGCGGACACTGAGTTCTGCTTTCTCGCAGCGGCACCAGCGTTTCAGTCAGCAGTCATACAGCAGTTTCCTTGAGCATGAAACCCTTGAGGTCAAGCCTGTTACCAGTGTTATTACCTGCTCCGCCGACATCACTATTCGTGAAGCAGCCGGAATTATGGCTGAAAGCAATATCGGCTCAATTCTCGTGGCCTCGCCCGAGGGCTATCCGCTTGGAATTATTACGGATACAGATCTCCGAAAAAAAGTTGTTGCCTTGCCGGGAGCTGTGAATGAAAGGCCGGTCAATGAGATAATGAGCAGCCCGGTCTACACGATTACCGGAGGGAAAACGGTGGCAGACATGGTTATGCTCATGGTGAAAACCAAGCTCCGCCATTTCTGTATTACTGAAGATGGAACCCCTCGAAGCCCCATTCTGGGAATCATTTCCGAGCACGACATCATAACTTCAGAAGGCAATAATCCTGCTGTAATTATGAAGGAGATCATGAGCGCAGAGGGTGTGGAGCAACTGAAAACAGAGCGCGACAAGGCCGAAACCCTTCTTGGGGTCTACCTTGGCCAGAATGTTGCGGTACATTTTATTACCAGCATCATGACGGAAATCAATGATGCAATCATCGTCCGTTCAATCCGATTCGCTCTTGATGCCATGCGGCTTGAGGGGCTGAAACGCCCTTCAGCTGCATTCTGTTGGCTCTCCCTTGGCAGTGAGGGGCGACGGGAACAGGTTCTCAGGACAGATCAGGACAATGCCATTATCTACGCTGACCCGTTGCCCGAAGAGGCAGAGAGCTGTCATCAGTTTTATCTGGATCTGGGCCGAAGGGTTACGGGTATGCTTGAGTCTGCCGGATTTGTTCGATGCCCTGCTGAAGTGATGGCATCAAATCCCAAGTGGTGCCAGCCGATATCGGAGTGGCGCCGCTATTTCCACCAGTGGATAGCTACACCGGAACCAAAGGCGGTAATGCATTCAACCATATTCTTTGATTTTCGGCCCGTAGAGGGCGATGCTTCTCTTGCTGGGGAGCTGAAACAGGGGATTTTTGAGCTGATGGAAAAGGGGAGAGGATTCCTTGAGTTTTTTGCCAAAAACGCACTCCAGAATCCTCCTCCGCTTGGCTTTTTCCGAAACTTTCTGGTCGAAAAAAGTCGCGACCATGCCAATAAGTTTGATATCAAGTCACGGGCAATGATGCCACTTGCCGATGCGGCAAGAGTTCTTGCCTATGAGCTTAAAATCCCCGACTTCCTCGGCACGGTTGAGCGCTTTGGGAAAATAGCGGTTCTTGACCCGACGCTGAAAGACCTTGCTCTTGAAGCTGCCGCCGCCTATGACTTTCTTATACGATTGCGCGCTGAAAACGGTCTTGAGCATAGCAGCTCCGGGCGGTATATCAAGCCTGAGAGTCTGAATAAGCTTGACCGGCAGATGCTGCGGAATGTGTTTTCAACTATCGGCCATATTCAGCAAACCCTTAACTTGAGGTTCCAGCTTGACTATATCCGTGACTGATCTTCTCCTGCGGCAGTTTGCGCAGCTGCGGTGCCGCCGTGGAGTACTTCCCGAAGCCGTATGTCGCTATGTAGCAGGGATTGGCAGTAGGGAAGGCGCGTCAACATCGCTGCAAAAGGCTCGTTTTGTTGTTTTTGACACGGAAACCACAGGATTTGATGTACAGAACGACCGTGTAATTTCAATCGGGGCGGTTGCCCTTGAGGGCTCTGCCATTACGATTGCTGATTCTTTTGAGGTACTTGTCCGCCAGCATGGCGTTGGTGAAAAAGAGTCCGTGAGCGTTCACGGCCTTCTGAAAAAAGACATTGCTTCAGGAGTGAGCGAACGGGAGGCCGTCAGCTCGTTTCTTGACTATATCGGTAACAGCGTTCTCATAGCCCAGCATGCGAGCTTTGATATAGCCATGCTGAACAGGCTTCTCTGGGAGATGTTCCGTATCCGTCTTTTCAATGGAGTGGTTGATACGGCCAGCCTTGCCAAACGGCTTGAAAAAGGACCCTATCACAATCTTGCCCATCAGGCGGGGGAGTACCGGCTTGATCAACTTTGCCAGCGTTATGGCATTCGGCTGCATGACCGTCATACCTCGGCGGGCGATGCATACCTGACAGCACAGTTGCTTCAGAGGCTTCTTGCCAAGGGGCAGAAAGCGGGAATTACAACTGTGGGGAGTCTTTTGATGCAGTAGATTGGAGGGAGCGCCTGTCAGCGTTTTTTTGAGAACAGAATCATTCTCGATGATCCCCCCTCGGTATAGGGACTGCCGCTGTAATCTCCGGCAATATAGTTCACTGAAAATCCTTCTTTTTCAAGCATTCCGGTTATCTCGTCGTAGGTGTAAAGCATAACCGATTCCGAAAACTGAAGCGGCTTGCCCGTTTCGGGAGTGATGGTTATCTGTTTTGTGATGCGGCCATCTTCAAGCACCCTGTTTTCCGTGACCTGCAGGGAACCGACTGTGCGGTTGGAGTGCGCAATGAGATGCTCTTTCAGGTAGCTCGGGTTGATAAGGTCAAGAACATACCATCCGTCGGGCTCAAGTGCTCTGGAAGCCACGGAAACAACTTTCCTGTCCTCAGCAGCTGAATTGAAATACCCGAAACTGGTAAAGAGCTGAACAACCATTCTGTACTTCTCTACAGACAAAATTTCCCGCATGTCCATCTCAGTGAACTGGAGTTCAAGCGACTCCTCTGCAGCTTCATTTCGTGCCTCCTGAAGGAGAAACGGAGAGAGGTCATTGGCCGTGACAGCAAAACCTCTCTTGGCAAATTCAAGCGCATGTCGTCCGGCTCCGCAGGCTATGTCGAGCACAGCCGGTCCGGATGGAGGTGTGGTTTCAATTCCTGTCAGGCGAAGAATTGTATTGACGCAGTCCGTTGCTTCCTGACGGTTGCGGTGGCTGTACAGTGCCAGATAGAATGGGTGATTGAACCACTCTTTAAACCATTGCGATTGATTGTTTTCGTCAGCCTGAAGAGGGTGTGAGGGCATCTGTTGCTGGAATGAACTGTAGGTAGGGAGGTAAAAAAGGACACGAGGGGCTTTTGGAGAGCCCCCGCATGACAACTGTCGATCTTATTTTACGCCGTCAGAAATAACCTTGTTGATAATGGTCTGGTCGTTTTCACCACTGGGAATACGGACATTCTTTTCAATGAATTTCCAGCCGTTGGTTTTTTCTGATTTTACGGAGTAGACCAGTTTCGCAACTTTGAAGTCGGCGGCTCCGCCCTTTTTATTTTTCTCGCCGAATGATTGTTTCTTTGCCATTGTCTGTCGGGTAGTTCAGTTTGTTGTTACGCTTCTCATGCCTTATGCTAAAAAGAAAAGGAAAGTAATAAAAATTTCATCCTTCAGCAACAACCAAAGACTATGCACAAAACAGAGTCGCGCTGTTTTCAGTTGTTCTTGATTCAAGCTTCATGAAGGACCCCTTTATGAAGGATCCCAATAGCTTTTCCTCTCAGTGTTCGGCCGAGAAACGGTGTATTGATTGACTTTGAACGGAGCCTGTCGGCTGTTACACACCATTCCATTTCGGGGTCGATGAGGGTGAAATTGGCAGTTGCACCTTCTTTGAAACTGATTGGCTCAAGGTTCATTATTGTTCTGGGATTAACCGACAGAAGTTCAATGGCGCGCTGCATGGAGAGTATGTTGCTATGAACAAGTTCGGTAAGGGTAAGGCCGACGGATGTTTCAAGCCCGATAATACCGAATGCAGCTTCTTGGGGGGGGCACTGTTTTTCATGAGATGCATGCGGTGCATGATCAGTGGCAATAGCGTCAATGGTGCCATCCCGAAGCCCTTCCAGCAGTGCAGCCCTGTTTTTTGCGGAGCTGAGGGGGGGCTTCATGATATAGCTGCCTTTTTCCTCTGCATTGTACATATCCTCGTCACACAGGGTGAAGTGATGGGGCGTTACCTCACAGGTGACCTGCAGCCCATCTTTTTTAGCCTGGCGGATCAGGTTCACTGAGGCCTCTGTGCTGATGTGTGCAGCATGATAGCGCGGCCTCTGTAACGGGTCATGCAGTTTATGCTCTTCAAGCCAGCGAAGCAGCAGAAGGTCGCGGGCAAGCATCATGGCTTCAGAAATATCAGGAATTCCTTTAAGGCCGAGTTTTGTGGAGTAAATACCCTCATTAACAACACCGCCTGTGGTGAGTGAGCGGTCTTCACAGTGCTGAATAACCAGAAGATTGAAGTTTGAGGCATATTCAAAAGCGAGACGCATAATCTGGCTGTTTTGAATTGCCGAACCGTCGTCGGAGACAGCGGTAACCCCGTAGGAGGCATATTTGCCAAAAGGGGCGAGTCCTTCACCACGGCTTTCCACCGTCATTGCGCCTATCACTTCAAGATCAACCGGAAGTCCTTCCGAGTGGTGGCGAATAAAGGCAACGCCGAGCGGACTATCGATAACGGGTTGTGTATTAGGCATTAACGCTACTCCAGTGAACCCGCCGGCTGCTGCTGCAGCTGCACCGCTTTCAAGTGTTTCCTTGTATTCCTGCCCGGGTTCGCGGAAGTGGCAGTGCATATCAAACAGACCGGGAGAAAGGATTTTACCTTTCATATCAATAACCCGTTCTCCTTCTGTTGTTTTCAGGGGAGCACTGCCAACGGAAAGTTGCTCTATGGTTCCTTCATCCGAAACACGAATGGAACCAATGGCATCAAGCCCCTCGGCAGGATTGAGAAGGCGAGCCTCCTGGAAAAGTATGCTCATTGCTATATCTGCTGATTTTGTTGGTTGTTACTCTGAAACTGACGCTTCCAGAAGTATTTCTGTTGGGGGATTGGTTGGTGTTCCCGTGAAAATCAGGTCGTCCCGGTGCAGCCCGTAAATATACGATAAATAGCGGACAAGCTCTGTTGGAGGGTGTATCATTTCTGCCATTGAGTTCAAGGGATATTGCTGGGTTTGCTTCAAGCATGGCAGGGGCACAGGATTGTCGATGAATTGTTTCAGAAATGTTAATTGCCCTCTCTTCTCCAGTGAAGCAGGGGGGCCTTCACTTGTATTGTTTTACATTTTAAGTAATGTAATTTGATGTATGCAATGGTTTATCAAATTAATCCTGGTTTCGGGATTCAGATGTACGCCGCCATAAGGAGAGTTTTTGATGAGTGAGTCGGCAAAAGAGTCTCTTCGTAAGCAGTTCATCTTGCGTCGTCAGCAAAGTTCAGCGTCTGCCAGAGCCGCAATGAGCCTTACTGTTGCCCGCAATGCTGTTGAGTTGCCGGAGATTGCCAGCGCAAGGGGAGTAAACATATACATCCCTATGCCTCTGAAAGCCGAGTTGGATACATTGCCATTGATTGAACGGCTTCTTGGTATGAACAAGATTGTGACGGTGCCGATAGTGAAGGGGAGTGAGCTGGTTTCTGCCCAGTTTCATTCATCGGCTGAACTGCAGGCTTCACCGCTTGGAAATCCACAGCCCCGGCATCCTGAACCAGCCGATGAATCTCTGATTGATGCTGTTGTGATCCCGCTTTTGGCAGTTGACAGAAAAGGCTGTCGGCTTGGATTTGGCAAGGGGTACTATGACCGTTTTCTTGCCCGGCTTTCAGATTTGGGGTATCGGCCTTGCCGAATAGGACTAGCTTTCAGCTTTCAGATGACCGACTTTATAACGCCTGACCCCTGGGACCAGAATCTGGATATTCTTGTTCACGAACAGGGAGCAGTCCATTTTAGCAACCACTTCCACTGAATTTCTAAATAAAGCATGAACATAACCGGCAATATGAATATGACGAATGAAGCCAACGGCCAGGAAATTGAGCACGCGGATATGCCCCGTATTGACCTGCAAAGCACCGAACTGTATGTGAACCGTGAGATCAGCTGGATACATTTCAACCAACGGGTTCTTGAGGAAGCGCTCAACAAAAAGGCTCATCCTCTTCTTGAAAGGGTCAAGTTCATCTCAATTTTCAGCTCCAACCTTGATGAGTACTTTATGATCAGGGTTGCTGGAATTGAGGATCAGTACGAGGCCGGAATTCAGGATCGTACCATTGACGGCCATACTCCCAGCGAGCAGCTCGAAAAAATCAGGAGCATGGTTGCTCCGCAACTGAAGCAGCGCAATGACTGTTTTTACAATGATCTCTTGCCTGCAATGGAGAAGGAGGGCATTTCCTTTGTCCGCTTTGCTGATCTTCCCCAACATCAAAAAGAGGCGCTTCGCACCTATTTCCGTCAGGAAATCTACCCCGTTCTGACACCGCTTGCGTTTGACACGGGCCATCCATTTCCGTTCATGTCGAGCCTTTCGCTCAATCTTGCCATTGAGCTTGAAGACTGCGAAACCGGCGCAAGCCGTTTTGCCAGAGTGAAGGTGCCCAGCATTCTTCCCCGGATGCTTTCGTTCAACACAATTGAGGGACTGGAGACTGATGATGGTATTCTCCGCTTTATCTGGCTTGAGGATTTGATCCAGAACAATCTGGACCTGCTTTTCCCCAAAATGCGCATTGTCAAGTCGCACCTGTTCAGGCTTGTACGGGATGCTGATATTGAAATTGAAGAAGATGAAGCCGGCGACCTTCTTGAAACGATAGAGCAGGGCATCCGTTCAAGGCGGTATGGCAAGGTTGTTCGTCTTGACATCAGTCCAGAAATGCCCGAGCCCATCAAAAAGCTTCTGATGAAGAATCTGGAGGTCAGTGCGCGCAATGTCTATGCAATTGAGGGCATTCTTGGGCTTGGATGCCTCATTGAGCTGCTTCGCATAGAGCGGCCTGACCTGAAAGATGAACCCTTTGTGCCCGCCAACCCAATTGAGGACCATTACGGCCGCAGTCTGTTTGGGGCAATCCGTGTGCGCGACCATCTCCTCTACCATCCGTATGACTCCTTTCAGCCTGTTGTTGATTTTATCAACCAAGCGGCGGCTGATCCTGATGTGCTGTCTATCAAGCAGACCCTCTATCGTATGGGCAGCAATTCACCGATTGTCAAGGCGCTGATGAGAGCCGCCGAGTCGGGGAAGCAGGTGGCTGTTCTTGTTGAGCTGAAGGCCCGTTTTGATGAAGAGAACAACATTGTGTGGGCTCGTGCGCTTGAAGATGTTGGCGCTCATGTTATTTACGGACTTCCCGGTTTAAAAACCCACGCAAAGCTTACATTGATTGTGCGCCGTGAGAACAATAAGCTTAAACGGTATCTACATCTGGGCACCGGCAACTACAACCCTTCAACCGGCAAAATCTATACCGACTACAGTCTGTTTACCGACGATGAGGAGATTTCAATTGATGTTGCCGAACTCTTCAACGCATTGACAGGTTATTCAAGAAACACGGAGTACAGAAAGCTGATTGTTTCGCCACTCAACACCCGCATTCGCATAATAGAGATGATTGAACGGGAGGTTGCGCTCCACAGGAAAGAAGGGGGCGGAAGAATCATCATGAAAATGAATGCGCTGGTTGACCCCAAAACCATTCGCGCACTCTACAGTGCCTCCCGTGAAGGGGTAAAGATAGAGCTGATTATTCGTGGCATATGCAGCCTTATTCCCGGAATACGGGGGGTTAGTGAGAATATCAGGGTAATAAGTGTGATGGGAAGATTTTTGGAACACAGTAGAGCTTATTATTTTAAGAATGGAGGCCATGCAGAGCTCTTTCTTGGTAGCGCCGACATGATGCAGAGAAATCTGGATCACCGTGTTGAAACTCTTTTCCCGGTTCTTGATGAAGTGGTGATTTCAAGGGTGCTGGAAGATCTTGAACTTCTGCTTGCCGACAATGTAAAAGCTTGGACTATGGATGCTTCCGGTTCGTACTCGCTTATGGAAAACGATCAACCTGCAGTCAACAGTCAGGTTCGTTGTCTTGAGAGGGTCGCCCAGAAGAAGATTTCTCATATTTTAAAATAGCAGTACCATGAAAATTGCAATTGGAAGTGACCACGCTGGAGTTGAGTTCAAGAAAGAGATTGCCGAATGGCTTGTTGCCAACGGTCATGAATGCAAAGACATGGGTCCCTATACGGAAGAGTCTGTCGACTATCCCGATTATGCGCATAAAGTTGCCAAGGCAGTTGCCAGTGGAGAGTACGAGCAGGGAATACTGCTGTGCGGAACCGGTCTTGGGGTTTCAATATCAGCCAACAAAGTTCCGGGCATTCGTGCGGCACTTGCCTGCAGGCCTGAATTCGCAACCCTTGCCCGGCAGCACAACAATGCCAATGTGCTCTGCATGTCGGCTCGCTTTACAGACAGTGCCACAATAGTAACAACGCTCGAACACTGGTTTGCCGCAGACTTTGAGGGCGGAAGGCACCAGCGCAGAGTAGAGAAAATAGAACAATGCTCCTAAGCGACTGCATACAGAGTTGCCTTGATGACAGGTATCCTGTTTTCCAAGACACTAAGACAATAAAAGAGCTTCAGGCAGCAATGCGTGCGGGAGGATATAACTGCGTGCCGGTATGCCATAAAGGGAAGTTCTCCGGCATGGCCCTGCAGAACGAGCTTGAGTTGGTGGTGGAAGCGCCTGGCAAAAAGCTTCGGGATTTGACTTTTCCTGTTTCTCCCACAGCGGCTTCCAATGAGCATCTCCTGGCACTGTTTTCGCGGATGGAATTCTTTCCCGAGACTATCATTCCCGTTATTGACCCAGAAACAGGCGAGTATCTTGGTGTTGTTCATAAAGAACGCCTGTTTATGAAGATGGCCGAGGTGTTTCACCTGGTGGGCGATGCAATGACGCTGGAGCTTGAGGTTCCAGCATTCGGACTCACTGTTTCAGAGGTGATTGCAGTGCTTGAGAAGAATGATGCAACTGTGCTCAGTTTCGGATCATACCACCCTTCCCCGGAAGGGGAGAGCCGGGTGCTCATTTTGAGGCTGCAGGTTCACGATGGGTACCATCTTGTCAAAACCCTTGAGCAGTATGGCTATATGATCCGCTATGCTGCTCCATTATCGGGGGGAAATGACGATAACCTTCGCGAAAAAGCCCTTGAGTTCATACGGGTAATGGATCTGTAAAACACTATCCGTACTGCCGCAAAGCAGCCAGTACAACCCCCATAATGCGGAAATCGCTTTCGGGCGTCACAGGAATGGGGCGGTATTTTCTGTTTTCAGGCGCCAGCGAAATTTTTCCCCCATCACTGATGCAGAGCGTTTTTACCGTTACCTCTGAATTCAGGCTTGCAATGATCACCTGGCCGTCACGGGCAGTTTCGCGCGATTCAACAAGCAGGGTATCCCCAGGCATTATTCCAATATCCATCATGCTGTCGCCCGAAACTTTCAGTGCATAGGCATTCTTCCTTCCACCTGTCCATGACTGGGGAAAATCAAGATAGCTCTCAACCTCTTCCGCGGCCATTGCAGGCATTCCTGCCGGCACTGCGCTACCGTAAAGAGGGACGCTGACAAGGGGTTTCCCGTCTTCAGTACTCTCCTGCGCATTGATGATGCGCCCTATTGCTGATTCTAGGATGTTGAGTCGTTCTGTAATGTCATTTCGGGTATTCTCTGTCTTCAGCATTGAGCCTTTTCCTGTAAGGAGCCATTCGTGGCTTACGGGAAAGCCTCTGCAGAGTTCCTCCAGCACAGAAGCGCTTGTCCCTCCCTTATTGTTCTCTATTTCCGAAACCCTGTTTCCCGAGATCCCGATTTTTGTTCCGAACTCCTCCTGACGAAGCCCGAAATGACGGCGCACTGATCTGATCCGCCTGCCGAGTGTTACTGCTGTATCCATCACTATTGAGTGTTATGTTGTAAGGAACTTCACTGAATATCGGATTTATTGTAAAATGTACACGAAAAACAATTAAAATCCGATAATTTTCCTGTTTTTGCGAAGCCAGCCCGTCATCTTTTTACTTTAAGGGGGTTATTTGTACCTTGCATAATTGCTTTATGGGCACCTCTATGTATTGTTGCGAGCGCTTCCCACCCTTAACATTCAATCATTCCTTCAATGAATTCAGCACCTGCGTCAGAACTTGCCGCAAGGATACAGGAGCATGCGAGCCGTCTCTATCCGGAGCTTTCCAAAGTACGGAGGGATATACACATGCATCCGGAACTCTCTTATGAAGAGGTGCGAACAACCCGTGTTGTTGGCGAGTATCTGCAGAATCTCGGCATTGAGCCCGAGCCGCCCTTTCTCGACACCGGTGTTGTAGCGCTTCTGAAAGGGGCCAGGTACAGGGAGGGCTCTCCAATTATTGCCCTTCGCGCCGATATTGACGCCCTTCCGCTGAATGAAGAGAACCAGCACGGATTCTGTTCATTGGAGGCTGGGAAAATGCATGCCTGCGGTCATGACATGCATACTGCCATGCTTCTGGGTGCGGCAGTGATTCTTTCCTCCCTTAAAGATGAGCTGGAGGGAGGCGTCCTCTTTATTTTTCAGCCCGCTGAAGAAAAAGCGCCAGGTGGAGCCAAACCTCTGATTGAAGCAGGCCTCTTCAGAAAATTCAATCCTGTTGCCATACTTGGCCAGCACTGTTTCCCGAATGTACCATCAGGAAAGGTTGCGCTGTGCCGGGGGAGCTTCATGGCGGCAACTGATGAGCTTTACTTCACGGTGTCGGGGCAGGGGGGGCACGCATCGGCCCCTCATAAGGCAGCTGATCCTGTTCTTGCGGCAGCTCACATCATAACAGCTGTTCAGCATCTTGTCAGCAGGGTGGCACCACCCCATGAGCCAGCAGTCGTTTCCATTGCCTCCATTCATGGAGGAAGTGCACCAAACATCATTCCCTCCTCTGTGAGTATGAGTGGAACAATGAGGACTATGAACGAGGAACTTCGTGCACTCCTGCATCAGAAACTGCAGTCAACGGTGAGCCATGTGGCTGAAGGAATGGGTGTTACAGCAGAGCTTGAAATCCGCCATGGCTATCCCGCACTTGTCAATGATCCTGAAATTACCCGGCAGGCTGGCATTGCATGCACAGAGTATCTTGGCCGAGAGAATGTGCTTGACAGTGAGCCCCTGATGACGGCTGAGGACTTTGCCTATTACCTTCAGGAAATTCCCGGAACCTTCTGGCAGATTGGCACCGGAACGGAAGAGCAGGAGAGAGGCAACACGCTTCATTCGCCAACCTTTAACCCCGACGAAAAGGCGCTTGCTACAGGAGCTGGGCTTCTTGCTTACTCTGCCTGCCGTTTTCTTGAAGATAGCCGTCGCTAAAAGGTTGTAACAAAGAAAGGCGCCCATAAGGACGCCTTTCACTTGTAGTCAGGTATTAATTCAAGCCATTATTTCAGGCTTTGCCGTCAGAACCCAGCACATTGAGGTTCTTGTGCTTGTAGAGTTCCTTGAGTGCATCGCGTGCAGGTCCGAGGTATTTTCTCGGGTCAAACTCTTCAGGTTTTTCATCCAGCACTTTGCGAATTGCAGCCGTCATTGCAAGGCGTCCGTCAGAATCAATGTTGATTTTGCAGACTGCGGATTTGGAAGCCAAACGGAGCTGGTCTTCTCCAATGCCGATTGCGTCTTTCAGTCTGCCACCGTGCTCATTGATGGTTTTAACAAGTTCCTGCGGCACTGATGATGAACCGTGAAGCACGATCGGGAAACCGGGAATTCTTTTTTCAATCTCCTGAAGGATATCAAGACGGATTTTAGGGTCTTCGCCGGGCTTGAACTTAAAGGCTCCATGCGAAGTGCCAATTGAAATGGCAAGGCTGTCGACGCCGGTTTTGGCAACGAAGTCTTCAACCTCTTCAGGCTGTGTATAGGTATGGTGAGCAGAAGAAACTTCATCTTCAATGCCTGCAAGCACGCCAAGTTCACCCTCAACGGTTACATCGTGCTGGTGGGCATATTCAACCACTTTTTTGGTCAGTGCCACATTCTCTTCGTAAGGAAGGTGTGAGCCGTCAATCATGACAGAGGAAAAGCCTGACTCAATGCAGTCTTTGCAGAGTTCAAAGGTATCGCCATGGTCAAGGTGGAGAACAATGGGAATCGGGCTACCGAGTTCTTCAGCATAAGCCACGGCACCCTGTGCAAGATAGCGGAGGAGGGTTTCATTTGCATAGCTTCTGGCGCCTTTAGACACCTGAAGGATAACGGGAGACTTCGTTTCCGCACAGGCCATGATGATTGCCTGCATCTGCTCAAGGTTGTTGAAGTTGTAGGCCGGAATGGCATAACCACCGGTTACGGCTTTCTGGAAAAGCTCTCTGCTGTTGCAGAGACCGAGTGATTTATAGCTGACAGGCTGCTTTGGCATTGAATGCGCTCCCTTTTGTATTATTATATAATTATTACTGGATGACTGCCGATTTATTTCGTAATTCATCAACTGTCGTTTATCAAGTGGTGCATTATATCATATATTTAAATGCACCGCAACACTTAACGACAAACTCTTGCTCTCTTTTTAACTGATACGATGCATAGAAAACTTCTGATATTGCTTATTGTTTCCGTGTTTGCCGGAACTGTACCTGTGTTTGCAAACAATGTGCAAATTCCCGCTTCTCCCGCAAAAGCGGCCATATTAAAGCCTACAAGGGCTCAGGAAGAGGCTGCGCGTTATATCAGCCAGTATCTTCTTGAAAACCATTATCGAAAGGTTGCTGTTGGAGATTCGCTCTCACAGGAGATTTTCAGCAGGTATATCGACAATCTTGACGGCACTAAAAGTTACTTTATGGCCGGCGAGGTAAACAGGCTTCGTGAGCTTTATGGCAACCGGATTGATGATGAATTTCTTTCGGGACGGGCAACGGCGGGGTTTGCCATTTACAACCTGTTTCTCAAACGCGCGAATGAAAAGATGCGCTACCTGAAAGCCGCCGCCGATACAGTTCGATTTGACTTCAGAACCCCTGAGGCCCTTATTGTAAAAAGAGAAGACGACGCATGGCCCGCTGACCGAAAAGAGCTGCTGGCTTTCTGGCGAAAAGAGCTCAAATACAAGTGGCTCAACCTCAGGTATTCAGGTGAAAGCCCCAAAACCATACGCACAACGCTTGCCAAGAGCTACACAAGCCGTCTCGGCCTTCTGAAAAAGCAGAACGCCGAGGACGCCTTCAGGGCATACGCCTATGCCCTCACCACATCGTTTGACCCGCATACCGACTATTTTTCGCCTGCAGACTACGAAAACTTCCAGATAGACATGAGTCGTTCTCTTGAAGGTATCGGCGCTAAACTGCAGAGCGAAAGCGAGTATACTGTTGTTAATGAAATCATTCCCGGCGGGCCTGCGTTCAAGGCGGGGCTGCTGAAAAAAGGTGACAAGATAATCGGCGTGGGGCAGGGGAGAACGGCTGAGATTGTGGATGTTGTTGGCTGGAGAATCAACGATGTCGTCAAACTGATCCGGGGCCCAAAAGGAACCCTTGTGCGCCTTAAAATTCTCCCTGCAAGTCAGGCAGGAAGAGGGCCGTCAAGAATCATCCCGATTCAGCGCGACAAGGTCAATCTTGAGGAACAGGCCGCACACAAGAAGATAATTCAGCAGTCTGGCCGCCGGATTGGCATTATCAACATACCCTCATTTTATCTTGACTTTGAAGCTCAGAAGCGCAATAACGGCGCCTACAACAGCACCAGCCGAGATGTTGCACGCATACTCGCTGAGCTCAATGCTGCCAATGTTGACGGTATTGTTATTGACCTGCGCGACAATGGAGGCGGCTCACTTGAGGAAGCAGTCAATGTTACCGGGCTGTTCATCTCTTCGGGCCCTGTTGTGCAGGTGAGCAACTCCACAGGGGGAAAGGGTGTTTTGAGGGATGAAGACCGTCAGGTTACCTACACTGGCCCATTGACAGTTCTTGTCAACAGGTACAGCGCCTCAGCCTCAGAAATCTTTGCGGCAGCAATTCAGGATTACGGCAGGGGAGTCATTGTAGGTGAACGGACCTTCGGTAAGGGAACCGTTCAGAGCATCATTCGCCTTGAACGGCCTTACACACTGTTCGGAAAGCAGCCCGAACTTGGCCAGCTTAAGCTCACTATCGCAAAGTTTTACCGGATTTCAGGTGAAAGCACCCAGCATAAAGGTGTTGTGCCTGATATCTTCATGCCCTCTCTTATCGACAACTCTGCAATCGGTGAAGACACCTACACCAGCAGTCTCCCGTGGAGCACTGTTTCAAGATCATTCTACAGCCCAAGCCTTGAAGTCTCACAGCCAATGCTCAGCGCGCTTCGTCAGAAATTTCAGGGGCGTATTCTTGGCGACCCGGCTTATCAGAGTTATCTCAAGGATGTAGCAACGCTCAATGCCATCAGAAAGAAAAAGGCAGTCTCCCTTAAGGAGTCTGTTTTCAGGGTTGAGACTGAAAAAATAAAACTGATTGAAAAACTATGGGTTCCTGAAACTGAGGGAGACGCGAAATTACCCAAAGGCAAGGGAAGAGACATTGTGCTTGATGAAGCTGTTGGCATCACTGCCGATCTGGCTGGCATCAAGCCGGTGGGGGTGGATGCATTTGTCAATAAAGCGGCACAGATTAATTGAGAATATTTTCTTTTTGTAAATCACCTGTAATTAGACTAAACTCATAATGCATTCAGCCAATGGTTGGCTGAGACGCTTGAAGATAATTGGTGCTATGGTTATCTGCATGCTTACCTTTTTATCACAGCACGAGTTTACTGAGATTAGACAATGAACATTTATGTCGGCAACCTGCCTTACACCGCTTCTGAAGATGACCTTCGTGACGCCTTTTCCGAATTCGGACAGGTAGAGAGCGCAAACATCATCATGGACAAATTCTCCGGCCGCTCAAAAGGTTTTGGATTTGTTGAAATGTCTGATGACGATGCTGCCCGCGAAGCCATTGAAGCCATGCACAACAAAGATCTAATGGGTCGTTCCATCATGGTCAACGAGGCTAAGCCCCGCGAAGAAAGAGCTCCCCGCCGCGATCATTACTGATCACTGCTAAAGCAGAAGCTTCAAAGCCGGACAGGATGTATTTCCTGCCCGGCTTTTTTATTGCGTATATCTCCTTACTTATGATTACCAGCATGCCGCAGAGCGGCATATTCATAACCATTGCGTTTGGTATAAGCACACTTGCATATTTTTACCAGATTTCCCATCTCCTTGGCGCTTTACCCCTTGAGTCACAATGGGATATCAACATGCTTGAGCCAGCAACTTCGGTGTATCTGCTAGCAGGGGATGATGGCTGGGTAACTATAAGTATTTTTCTTCCAGTCAGCAGGAGAAGGATGTGCTTTTTTGTCAGATATAATTGGCTCGATTGTGCTTTTTGGAAGTATATAGTATATAATGTATAATGTATAGTGTATAAATGGATGTTGGTTCTATGGTTATGATTCCTGTATTCGCTTTATGGCGTTTTGTGCCGGCGGAGAATGCGATATGTACAGCGATTCAATAACAGCGGTTCAGGACGATTCTCTCTTAAAGAGACAGTTCTCACGGAGCGTGCTTGGTTGGTTGGTCGTTCTCTTGGTTTTTGTTTTGCGGTGTCTGTGGTGTTTTGATTCAGTGTAACTGAAGATAGCGAAGCTGTTAGCTTTTCTGAAAATGAATGCTTAACCAAATGAATACAGTTGCTTTGTCATCTCTGACAACAAGTATTGTTCAGTCCCTTGGCCTGAATATTCGTGCAGAACGGTCACGGAGAGGGTTGTCTCAGGAAATGCTGGCGGAAGCGTCGGGGCTGCACAGAACCTATATTGGCGTAGTGGAGCGAGGCGAAAAGAATATCACGGTATGCAGTTGTAAGAAAATTGCCAGTGCTCTCAATTTAAGTTTATCCAGCCTTATCCGCATGGCCGAAGAAAGCAGTTTGGAAGATAAAGAATGAAGTTATTCGCGCTTCAATACGAGCAATAGACTGCTCACCTCACCTCATCAAACACCACCGCCATGAACCTTAGAAAAATTCTGCTGACTTCAGTATTCGCAATTCTGGCGGCTTTGCCTGGGTCGTCATTACACGCCGCAGAACCCGGCGCCTCTGTTTACCTGCCTAACATGCATGGCAAGTCGTTAACCACTCCTGTAGCATGGGGCGCTTCTAACAATGTGGTCTTTGTCGGCATAGGTGGTAATTACCCCTCACCCTATACCAGTGATGCAGACGGTGCGGCCGTTGCAGGGTTCGGTGTTGGAGATCCCGTTAAAAACCTTGGCCTCCAGGTTGCTTTGGTCTCCCTTGACCTCACCGAGTGGAAAGAGTACTCAATGTCACTTCATCTCTCTCGCAACCTCACAAAAACAACCGCAGTCGGAGTAGGGGCGGAAAGCATCATGCTTACCTCTGGTGGAGATTCCGATAAAAGCTACTATGTTGTCTTTAGTCAAGGCATTCAGGCCAATCCATTCATTGATCATCAGAACGGCAAATCAAAGCTCCACTACAGCATAGGCGCAGGTACAAGCCGGTTCGGTGAAAAGAGCCCAATGGACACCGACAGCGGTAAAGGCAAATACGGCACATATGTGTTCACCAATGTTGCCTACGAAGTGGCCAATTCGTTCAATATCATCGCCGACTGGAACGGCCTGAACCTCAACGCCGGCGTTTCAAAAACCTTTAGGTTTAAAGGCCTTCCTCCCATAGCAGTAACATTAGGATTGGCAGACCTTACCAAGTATTCCGGTGACGGCGTCAGAATTATTGGAGCTATTGGCACAGGATTCCAAATCTAACCCCATTACACAAGAGGATGATCACAATGAAAAAAATACTTCTCTGTACCATCATACCAGCAATAGCGGCTGTCAGTTTCAGTGCAGAACCCGCAATGGCCGCAGCAACTGGTAATGTTTCGGATGTGGCAGCTCAATCAACGGTTGTCTCTGTAGCGTCATCTGTGGCTTCATCCATAACCAGCGCCCTTTCACCTGAACCTGGCACATCAGATGCACCCGCCACATCAGATGCGCCAGGTTCAGGTGAAAGTGATGCTCAAGATGCGCAAGGCGACGCTGAAGAATAATTGATCTGCTCTCACCAATACAATCTTACCCAATGATGCATATGAATGCATATTATAAGCTATACCGGTTCAATGCCGGCAGGGAAGCAATCTGGAACGCAGTGCTGGGTATGTTTGCCCGAAATTCTTGCCGTAAGCAATCGATATCGTCACCAAAATCCGTTCTGAAGAAGATTTCAGCACTGATCTGCATGGCGTTCATTGTGATGCCTCAGAGCCTCATGGCCGAAATAACCTCATCAGCGGCCAACCTGGGCGGTTCGCAGCAGACCACCACCTCCCGCCAAGTATTCAACCCCCTGTCGGGTCCCGACTATCCCATGGTTCAGGACTCCTACTTCACTGATGATTACGGCAACATCCTCATGATAGTCAATATCATAGGTGAGGTTGGAAAATCCGGGCAGTATGTAGTTCGTGAAAATGCCGATTTCTCAACCATTCTTGCCATTGCCGGTGGACTGAAGCCCGATGCCAATCTCGGCAAAGTAGTCGTTGCGCACCAGCAGCCCGATGACAATGGCAAGCAGGCCAATGTCATCAACCTCAAGTCCTACTACAAACATGGTGACCGCACTGCATTCATCGCTCTGAAACCGAACGACACCATCATCATTCCAGAAAAGGGGATCAGCCTCAACAAGGTTGCCAAGGTTATGAGTATTGCCTACCCCTTCATCAACATTTATGACATTGTGGACAACCGCAGCAATTAAGGCTTTGAGCTTACTCTGATTATAATGAACCAGAACTACCCGTTACAGCAGAAATCCACCGAGGCACCTCGCCCTCAGCAGCCCGAAATCGCTGAAATCAACCTCAGTGAAATTCTGCGGATCATCCTGCGCCGCAAATTCGGCATCATTGTCATTCTGCTGCTTTCTCTCATCGGAGCCCTTCTGCTCCACAATTCCAGCACTCCGGAATACCGCGCCGAAGCCCTCTTGATGGTCAGCGCCTCAAAAGGGGCTGGTGATATGGCGGAAGCCATGCTTGGTGGAGGAATGGCAGCTGACAGTAAAGCAGCCAAAAAGGATGTAGAGCTTCTTCAGTCCGTACAGGTCGCCGAACTCGCCGTTCGAGACCTCTGGAAAAGCCCCATGCGCGACTCCCTTGAGTTCTTCGGTAACCGCCCCTACCATTCACCCGTATCTAACCTGTTCAGCTTCCTGAGTATCAGTAAAACCGGCCATGCAAAAACCGGCATGGACCAGACAACTCAGGATCACAGCGAGCTCATGCGCCACTATGCCCTCAAGCTCAATGACAGAATAAAGGTAGCCGCTTCGCGCGAAACCAATATTCTCAAGGTTTCCGTATCAAGCCCCTTCCCCGACGAATCAGTCTACCTTACCAACACCCTCTGTTCGGTCTATAAAAATTCCGATGTTCAGAGAAAATCGGAAAAGTACATCCAGGCTAACGGTTTTGTAGGCGATATGCTTCACGAACAGCAGAAAAAGCTTGCCACTGCCGACAGGGCGCTTTCAGTCTTTATGACTAAAAACGAAATTTATGAAGTGACGGGCAACACTTCAGAGCTGCTCACAAAACTTGTGGAGTCCGACGCACGCTATAATGACATTCTTGCAGAACACCGGATTGTGGAAAACAGCCTCCACTTTCTTGAGAAAAAACTCACCGAGGCCGACCGTGAACTCAGCAAAAGGATAAGCACCAATGTAAACAACCAGCTTGGCGCCATACAGGATGAAATACGGAGCCGTGAAAGTGAATATGTCCAGCTCCTGAAAACAAAAAATGCCACCGACCCCGAACTCAAAGAAAAAAAACAGCAGGTTGAGGTAGTCAAAACCCGATACGAACAGATCAGCCGCAGCCGTATTGCAGGTCAAATTGGCTACGCGGGCCAAACCCGGAAGTACAGCTTCGATCTGATTCGCGAAAAGCTCCGCATAGAACGCCAGCTCAACCAGCTCAACTTCAGTGCCAGTGAATATAAGCGCCTGAAAGAGTACTACGAACATCAGCTCGACAGCCTTCCCCAAAAACAGCAACAGTTTGTCAAGCTTCAGCGCGACAGGGAGGTGGTCAGCAAAACCTACCTCTTCCTTAAAGAAAAGCAGGATGAAACCCGCATTCTCATCGGCTCCGAAGTCGGCGATGTTACCCTTGCCGGAGCTGCCTTCATGCCCTTCAAGCCAGAAGCGCCAAGCCTCAAGAAAAACATGCTTATGGGGCTTGTTCTCGGCGTCATGCTTGCCGGCCTTTACGCCTACGGTACCGATACGCTTGACAATACGGTTAAAGATGTTTTCTTTTTCAAAAACGCAGGCTTCAACATCTGTGGCGTTATCCCATTCATGCCCGATTTTGGTACACCAAAAGAGTCGCCATTTAGCCGTTTTAAGAGGGTCAAACGGCTCTATAAAAAATCCCGGGGGGAAAGAAAAAATTCAGGCAACACAACTGAATCACAAACCGAATCAAATCACTCGGTTCATCTCATGACCGATGAGCTGAACTCTCACTTTTCTGAAAGTTTTCGTGCTCTGCGCACCAATCTCGACTACTGCCGAGTAGACATGAGTCCCGCAAGCATTTTGGTCTCGGGCGCATCAAAATCTGAAGGCAAGTCAACCATCTGCGCCAACCTTGCCATGGCACTGGCCATCAACGGCGAAAGAACACTTGTGATAGACTGCGATCTTCGCCGTCCATCCCAGCATCATATTTTTAATCTCCGAAGAATACAGGGCCTGACCGACTGCCTTATTGCAAAAGAAGATGGTGGGGAAGAGCGCTTCCCACAACCAACAGAACAGGACAACCTTTTCGTCTTAACAGCAGGAAGCAAAGTGCCCAACCCCAATGAGCTTCTCAGCTCAAAGAAAATGCATAGCCTGATAAGCACTTTCAAGCAGAGCTTTGATCGCATTGTTATTGATAGTCCGCCACTGTTCCTGAGTGATGCCGCACAGTTGGTTCAGTCGGTAGACGGAGTGCTGCTTGCCGCCCGTTTAAACTACTCAAGCAGGTTCCCGCTCAAAGAATATGCAACAGACAGCTTCATGCGTCACCACATTATTGGCGTAGTGCTTATCAACGCTGCCGAGAGCCACAAATATGGCTATGGCTATGGCTATGGCTATGGCTATGGCTATGGCTATGGTGAAGACGACGCCTGAGCGGGAGACCCCGTACCTCACCCAATGCAACCCTGCACCCCCGATTTACCCACAACATCAGCCACTGTTATTGCCATCCCCAACTTTGCCCGTATACGGTTTTTGAAGACTATACCCGGTTTGTGGCCGAACTGACCGGTGCGGGAAATAAAAAATCCCGTACCGCAAACACATAAACATAATACATCATGTTTATTAAAGAGCTTTTGGACCAGATGTGGGTCATGCCCGCTCTTGTCACCACCGGTTCGTCCGTAGCCATTGTTGCAACCAGCAAATGGCACGGAGCCTTCTCGCATGACCACAGTGAAGGAGTTCAGAAGTTCCACACGGCACCCACTCCCCGCATTGGTGGGCTTGCCATACTGATAGGTCTTCTCGCAGCCTGGGCAACCCTTTCTGGCAGCGAAGCACACCTGCTGCTCGGCATGATGCTCCTTGCCGGCCTTCCCGCATTCGTTATGGGCTTTGCTGAAGACCTCACCAAACGGGTTGGGGTGAACGCACGGCTCCTTGCCACCATTGTTAGTGGCATTGCCGCATGTTTTTTCACTGGGTACAGCCTCACTCATATTGACATCTGGGGCATTGATGCACTACTGCTCATCCCTCTGCTCTCAGTTGCTTTCACCGCCTTTGCAGTAGGAGGGGTTGCCAACTCTGTCAATATTATCGACGGCTTTAACGGCCTTGCCGGCGGTACTCTCGCCATCTGCTTCACAGCCATGGGCTTTATCGCTCATTCTGTTGGCGACACCGAGCTGACAACAATTTCTCTCGCTCTTGTCATCGTACTCGCAGGCTTTCTCGTCGTCAACTTTCCCTTTGGAAAACTCTTCTTGGGTGACGGGGGAGCATACCTGCTTGGTTTCCTCCTCGCCTGGATGGCCGTCATGCTTCCCATGCGCAACCCCTCAGTCTCCGTATGGGCCCCACTCGTTATCTGTGCTTACCCCTTCAATGAAACCATCTACAGTATGGCCAGAAGGTACCTGAACAAATCCAACCCCGGCGAACCCGATTCAGAGCACCTGCACAGCCTCATCAAAATCAAAATCATCCGCCGTCACTTCAGCTCACTCCCGCAAAGCCTGCGCAACGGCCTGGTTTCACCCATCTGCTGGATAGGCTCAGCGGTAAGCGCAGTAGCAGCAATAATGCTCTACCAGAGGACAGACCTTCTCATGATTGCATGGGCCATCAGTTTCGGGCTCTATACCCTCATGTACCGATACCTGATAAAGCTGCCAACAGTTGAGAATACAGATACCCCAAAAGGCAAATTAAAAACCGCAACATCCACTATCAGTGAATAACGCAACCACAACAAAAATCTACATAGCAGGCCACCGCGGCATGGTAGGTTCGGCTATTGTCCGAAGACTTCTGCAGCAAGGTATAAGGGAAGAACAGCTACTCCTCAGAACTCACAAAGAGCTTGATCTTACCAGCCAAGCGGCGGTCAACACCTTCTTCCAGCAGGAACAGCCAAACGAGGTCTACCTTGCAGCAGCCAAAGTAGGCGGCATCCACGCCAACAGCACCTACCCGGCAGAGTTTATCTACCAGAACCTGATGATAGAAGCCAATATCATCAATGCTGCATACAGCAGCGGCGTCGACAAGCTTCTCTTCCTCGGCTCAAGCTGCATCTACCCAAAACACGCAGAACAGCCAATGGCAGAAGACGCTCTGCTCACAGGTCCCCTTGAAGCCACCAACGAGCCCTACGCCATAGCCAAAATAGCTGGAATCAAACTCACTGAAAGCTTCAACCGCCAGTACGGCACCGACTATCGCAGCGTGATGCCCACCAACCTTTACGGCCCTGGCGACAACTACCACCCTGAAAACAGCCATGTCATCCCGGCACTTCTCAGGCGCTTTCACGAAGCAAAACAGAGTAACGCCCCAACCGTTACCATATGGGGAAGTGGTACACCAAGAAGAGAGTTCCTCAATGTCGACGATATGGCAGCAGCCAGCATCCATGTGATGAACCTTGAGAAAGAGACCTATCAAGAGCACACCCTCCCCATGCTCAGCCACATTAATGTAGGCAGCGGGGGAGACCTCACCATCAAGGAGCTCGCAGAAGCAATAGCAGAAACAACCGCCTACAGCGGCCAGATACAGTTCGATCCCTCAAAGCCCGACGGAACCCCAAGAAAACTGATGGACAGCAGCCGCCTCAACACCCTTGGTTGGGCGCCACTAATCAGCCTGAAAGAGGGACTCAAAACCGCCTATAACGACTTCCAACAGCACCACGGATAACAAGTACGCTCTATGAAAAAAGCACTCATCACCGGCATCACCGGGCAGGACGGCTCATACTTAGCTGAACTCCTTCTTGAAAAAGGCTACGAAGTCCACGGCATCAAACGGCGCTCCAGTTCCCTCAACACCGAGCGCATAGACCATCTCTATCAGGATCCGCATATCAACCACCGCAACTTCGTTCTCCACTACGGCGACCTTACCGACAGCAGCAACCTCACGCGCATCATCGCTGAAACAAAACCCGACGAGGTATACAACCTCGCCGCCCAGAGCCATGTAGCCGTCAGTTTCGAGTCTCCGGAGTACACCGCCGATGTCGACGCCCTCGGCACCCTGCGCCTGCTTGAAGCCATCCGGTTCCTCGGCCTTGAAAAGACCACACGGTTCTACCAGGCAAGCACAAGTGAACTTTACGGCCTCGTACAGGAAACCCCCCAGAAGGAAACCACTCCGTTCTACCCACGCAGCCCTTACGCTGTAGCCAAGCTCTACGCTTACTGGATCACCAAGAACTACCGTGAAGCCTACGGCATGTACGCCTGCAACGGCATCCTTTTCAACCATGAATCCCCCCGTAGAGGAGAAACCTTCGTCACCCGAAAGATCACCCGTGCCCTTGCCAACATCAGCCAGGGACTTGAAGAGTGCCTTTACATGGGCAACATAGATGCCAAACGCGACTGGGGCCACGCAAAAGACTATGTCCGCATGCAGTGGATGATGCTCCAGCAGGACGAACCCAAAGACTATGTTATAGCTACAGGAGTTCAATACAGCGTACGGCAGTTCATAGGAATGGCAGCCACAGAGCTCGGCATAACCATCCGCTGGGAAGGGGAGGGGGTCAACGAAAAAGGCTTCATCGAATCCATGACCACGCACTACCCAACACTCACCAAAGGTCAAACCATAGTCAGCATCGACAAACGCTACTTCCGCCCCGCAGAGGTCGAAACCCTCCTCGGTGACCCCACAAAAGCCAAGGACGACCTTGGATGGGTGCCACAGGTTACACTGCAAGAGATGGTAGAAGAGATGGTACAGCACGACCTTGATCTGGCAGAGCGCCACGCCCTGCTGCAGCAGAATGGGTATGTGGTAGCAGTGAGCAAAGAAGGGTAATCGCATTAGATAATCGTGGCATCTTTTTACCGACGATACAAAAAATATATAGCTAATACCTCTTGGTTGTTCAGTGATAAAATTATTTCACTGGGTATTGGTTTCATTGTTACGGTCATTGTGACGAGGTATCTCGGACCAGAACGGTTCGGGATGTTGTCGTATGCAATATCTCTTACGGCTCTTTTTGCATCGGCCTCTCATATGGGTTTAGGGGGGTTGGTTGTAAGGGAGATTGTGAAGAACAAAGAGGAGCGGTCGGTGATTTTAGGGACAAGTCTTGCCTTGAAAATGATCGGCGCACTTTTGGGCTATGCATTATTGATGCTGTATGCGTACAAATCAGAAGGATGGTTGACAGAAAATTTCTATCTGATTCTTTTGGTGTCTACGACAATGCTTGTTCTCCCGTTTTCTGGTATCATTACATTCTGGTTTGAGTCTCAGGTTCAGGGAAAGTATATATCTGTAGCCCAATTGAGCGGGGCTCTCAGCGGTGCGGCTCTTAAGGTGTTGTTCCTTTTGCTGAGTGCTACTGTTTTCAGTGTCGGCGTGATTTTTGGATGATGTCGCAAAACGGGGTTTCAATTCACTACTGCCCGTCTCCGGTTGTTTGATTTGCGAACCAGTACATTTTACGAAGTTTCTGCTGCTCTGCCAATAGTTTTTTTCTTT
>Ga0208648_1000327_pt1 | contig 49796 bp, 47 predicted proteins | sample AntAceMetag02UKL_FD_184772 | JGI IMG/M metagenome (GOLD analysis project Ga0208648, IMG submission 184772) | Saline lake microbial communities from Ace Lake, Antarctica - Antarctic Ace Lake Metagenome 02UKL (SPAdes) (version 2) | ecosystem: Environmental > Aquatic > Non-marine Saline and...
AGCTAGAGTGCCATATGTATTAGGATTCTGTGCTGCCCTATATGATTCCTCTGCTGTACTTATTGTTCTTAAAGTAGCTACAGCGGCGGATTCATTGGCATTGTGCCTTGCTCTAAGCAAGTTAGGTATTGCTATTGCGGCTAATAAAGCTATGATAGCGACAACGATCATAATTTCTACAAGTGTAAAACCTTTTTTTCCTAATTTCATCATTGTTCTTCGCCTCCTCTCTTCCCCGGATGGGTCGTTTTTGTTAAGCTCCTACTTGCCAATCATAAAACAAAGACAAGCTTGCCTGCCCTATTGCAGGCTGGTTATATATGTATAATTCCTTCCCCTTAAAAGATATCACAATACAGGGGCAGTGTCAATATAAGGAGCCTATTTTTGCAATATTATTTAGAATTAGCTGATTATCTTTTTTTAATAGGGACAGACACCTATTTTTTAAGCTTCTTTTTTCGGCCTACCTTTAGGTTTTAGCTTTAAACTCCTCTTAAGTTCTTTTTCAAGTTTTTCTATAAAATTATTATCCCCAAGAGGTCTTCCCCTCACTGTCTGTTGTCTTATTTGCATAACCTTATCAAGGTTATCAGATATTCCTATGAACGCCTTCCAGTCTTGTTGCCTTTCTCTGACATAATCAAAAAGTTCATTGGCTTCCAATCCATCATGCTCAACTATTCCGCAATGTACTCTTGCACTTGACCATTTCCATAAAGATGGATTTTTAACCATCTTTGCACGCACAGGGTTTCTCTCTATATAGCGTGCGCATGCTAGCGTATGCTGCTCATCCATTATGCAAGAAAAAAATCGTCCTTGAAATAGATGTCCAACCGTACACATTTTTTTATTATAATATTGTGAATATTTCATATGGGCGTACTTAAACGCCTTCCCCATTGAGTCCTCTTTTTTTGGAATTCCAATAAAGTGTACGTGGTTTGGCATAAGGCAATATGCTAATATTGCTAAACCATATTTTTTGCATTCTACTCTTAGAAATGATAGATATTTTTTTCGGTCAGTATTATCAGCAAATATCTTCTGCTGATAATTTCCTCGCTGGGTAATGTGGTGCGGGTATCCTACTGCAACAATACGTGCAATTCGTGGCATATAAAAATTATACCTCTTTGCAGGTAAAATGTCAATTTAAATAGGTGTCTGTCCCTATTTAGCCTAGTATTTCGGTAATCTTAAATATCGGCATAAATATAGCGAGCACAATGCCACCAACTATCACACCAAGAAACAATATGATCATAGGCTCTATAAGGCTTGTAAGCCCATCGACCGCGGCATCGACCTGTTCATCATAAAAATCCGCTATCTTACTAAGCATCTTCTCAAGCTCTCCTGCCTGCTCTCCTACCGATATCATCCTTACAACCATCGGCGGAAAGACCGATGTCTTGGATAACGGATCTGCCAGGTTTTTACCCTCCTGCACAGCCTTCTTAGCGTTGTTAACAGCCTTTTCTACGATCTTATTGCCTGAGGTCTTTGCCACAATATCAAGGCTGCTAAGAATAGGGACCCCGCTCTTTACCAATGTAGAAAAGGTTCTTGAGAATTTAGCTACGCTTACCTTCTTTATAATGTTGCCGAATACAGGAAGCTTTAATACGATTGTATCAAGGGCAAGTTTTCCGCTTTCAGTCTTTGAACCCCGCACGATAGCTATAACAGCTACAATTACACCAACAAGCCCGTACACAAACCATTTACGTAGAAAATCACTTACTCCAAGTAATATTTGCGTAGGAAGCGGTAGAGAGCCTCCTAGCATATCGAATATACCTTTAAAAGTAGGCACTACCTTCACCAGAAGAAATATTGTAATAGCTATCGATATGGTTATAACAGCGATAGGATATACCATAGCGGATTTTACCTTGCGCTGCAATGTCGCGGTCTTTTCCAGATAGACCGCAACCCTGTTTAATATCTCATCTAGCATGCCGCTTGATTCGCCTGCCCTTACCATATTTATATAAAGAGCGGAAAATATGCGCGGGTGTTTCGCAAGTGCCTGAGAAAAACTTGAACCGGTCTCAACATCGTCTTTTAGCTTTTTAACGGTCTCGCCAAAGGCCTTATTTTCAACCTGTTGCCCAAGTATATCCAAGACATTGACAAGTGGTATGCCTGCCTCGACCATTGTAGCAAGCTGTCGTGAAAAGATTACCAAATCCTCGAGTTTTACTTTCTTGGCAGCAGCTACACTCTTCTGCTGAACATTGGCATCCTCCTCTATCGATATTATTGTAAAGTCCTCTTTTCTGAGCAGTTCTATAAGATTTTCTCTGCTCTTCGCGTCAGCGTTCCCATTAACCGTCTTGCCTTCGGAATTTTTTACTGTATATTTAAAATTCGGCATTAAATTCTCCTGTATTTATATAGATAAAGGTAGAGACAAAGATAAAGATATTATTCTTCCGTCGTTATTCTCAAGACCTCTTCTATAGTAGTTAATCCGGATAATGCTTTTTTAAACGCGTTCTCTCTTAAAGTTTTCATACCATTGGCTACAGCATATTCCTTTATCTCATCAGAGGACTTGCCTTTAATTATCAGATCCCTTATAGCGTCGTCTATAAGTAGGACCTCAAGCGTGCCCATCCTGCCATGGTAGCCTGTATTACTACATTTGCTACAGCCTTTACCGTGATAAAAAGTCGCGTCCTTGCTTGTCTTTATATTAAGGCGTTTTAAGACGGCAGGAGTGATTTCATAAGGCTCTTTGCAATTTTCACATATCTTCCTGCATAATCTCTGCGCAGCTACCGCTACCAGGCTTGACGCAACCAGAAACGGCTCAACCCCCATATCCATCAAACGCGTTATAGCGCCGCAGGCATCGTTGGTATGAAGAGTACTGAAAAGTAACTGTCCTGTAAGCGACGCCTTAATAGCTATGTCCGCTGTTTCAAAATCTCTTATCTCTCCTATGAGCACTATATCCGGAGTTTGACGTAATATTGAGCGTAAGCCCGTTGAAAAAGTAAATTCTATGCTTGGGTTTACCTGTATCTGCGTTATGCCATCTACCTGATACTCTACAGGATCCTCAATTGTAACAATATTCTTTTCGTTGGTATTAAGCTGGGTTATTATAGAATAAAGAGTTGTTGATTTGCCGCTTCCAGTAGGCCCCGTAACAAGTATCATGCCATAAGGCTTAGTTATCGCCTGCTCAAAAAGCTTGAGAGGCTGCGGCAGATAACCTAATTTATCAAGGCCGATACTCAGGCTTGATTTATCCAATGCCCTCATAACTACCTTACCGCCGTGATTCGTAGGCAGTATCGATACGCGAAAATCGACTTCTTTTTCACGCATACGTATCCTGAATCTGCCATCCTGGGGTATCCGCCATTCTGTAATATCCAATCCGGACATTATTTTTAAGCGCGTAATGATAGCGTTCTGGTCTTTCTTAGGCAATGAAAACGCCTCCTGTAACGCACCGTCTACCCTATATCTTATTCTAAGGTTTTTCTCCTGCGGCTCAACATGGATATCGGACGCGCGGCTTTCAAGCGCTTCCGCGACCATAAGGTTTACCACCTTGACAATAGGGGCTACCTTACTCTGTTTTGTAGCCTCCTGGATATCTACTACCCCTTCTTCCTCGGTATTGGCCACTTCCATCTACTACCCCTTCTTCCTCGGTATTGGCCACTTCCAGAGGTTCGTTCTCATCTGCTTCCTTGACTTCCTGTAATATCTGCGCGAGTTGTGTTGACTCCGCTCCATAATAATTATGTATAGCGTCAGCTATCTCTTTTTCGGTACTGATGACAGGATCTATATTGTAATTCGTTAATACCTTGATATCATCTATAGCGAATATGTTTAAAGGGTCTGACATGCAGAGCGTAAGATTGTCGCCCATTATCGAAATAGGGATTACATGGTACTGCTTTGCTGTTTTTTCAGGTATCAACTTCACAACATCAGGATTTATACTAAAACGTGATAGGTTAAGCATCGGGAGGTTGAGACTTGAGCTCAAAAGAACAGCAAGATCTTTCTCCTTGATAAAACCCTTCTTAAGCAGAATGGCACCAAGATTGCCCCCTTGAGCTTTCTGTGCTGCTACGGCCTCGGTGAGCTGCTCATCAGTAAGGAGCTTACTATCTCCTAATGCCTCTAAAAGTCTTTCTTTTAAAGATGCTGCCATTTTCTATTACCCCTTGTCTCCAACAGTAACCCTGACTATCTCTTCAAGGGTAGTCAAGCCTTCCTTTGCCTTTGCTATACCGTCCTCACGAAGAGTGCTCATACCTGAAGATTGTGCCTGCTCTTTTATCTGAGCCTCTGTAGAATTATTCATTATTAAACGCCTGATATTAGCATCCAATGTTAAGACCTCTATTATACCTATCCTGCCTTTATATCCGGTACCAAAACAAAATTTGCATCCTATACCCTTATAAAAAGTAGCAAGGCTTTCATCCTTAATGCCCACGGACTTTCTTATCTCATCATCTATCTCATAAGACTCTTTGCATTTATCACAGATCTTTCTTACAAGCCTTTGCGCGGCGATCATCACTATCGAGGAGCTGATTAAAAAAGGCTCTAAGCCCATATTTATCATTCGCGTAACAGCGCCTGGCGCTGTATTAGTATGTATGGTGCTAAGCACAAGATGGCCTGTAAGCGCTGCCTTTACCGCGGTATCAAGTGTATTAAAATCCCTGATCTCACCTACCATTATTACATCCGGATCCTGTCTCAATATAGAACGTAACGCGGCCGCGAATGTAAGGCCTATGTCAGGCTTAGCGTTTACTTGGTTTATGCCCTTTAGATCAAATTCTATAGGATCCTCAATAGTTACTATATTCTTATCAGGACTATCTATAAAATTGAGGATAGAATACAATGTCGTTGTCTTGCCGCTTCCGGTTGGGCCGCAAGCTAATATCATACCATGGGGCTTTAATGAATTTTCCTTAAGCGCCTCCAAGGAGTTGCCTGTAAAGCCTAGTTTTCCCACATTAAGCGTAGCGTTTGACTGATCCAATACCCTGATGCCTACCTTTTCTCCGAAACTTGACGGGAGTATGGAAATCCTGAAATCAACAAAATTATTCCTTATCTTAAGTTTAAACCGCCCGTCCTGCGGAAGACGCCTCTCCGCTATATTAAGCTCTGACATTACCTTTATTCTAGATACTACAGCCTCGTGAAGGGTCTTTGGAAGTAAACGCGCTATCTGAAGCATGCCATCTATGCGAAATCTTACCCTGGTCTCACCCTCCATAGGCTCGATAAGAATATCACTCGCCTTTAACCGCACCGCTTCCGATAGTATCATATTTGTAGCCCGTACAATGGGCACCTCCTGGGTAAGCTTGGCAAGGCTTTCAGGGCTTGTATCATCAATATCCTGCTCTGTCAAAAGAACTTCAGGTGCCTCCATACGTTTTACTACAGTCTCAAGCTGATTATGCGTATGCTTGCCATAATGCTGCTCAATAGCCGCGTCTATGGAACCGCTGTCAGTAAGCACGAGCCTTACATCAAAACCTGTAAGTGCTTTTATATCATCGATCGCGAATATATTTAAAGGGTCTGCCACAGCTACTGTTATGGTCGGGCCTATCTTTGATAAGGGAAGTATGTGATAGTGACGAGAGATTTCTCTTGGTATGATCTCAATAACTGCTGGGTCTACATTGTATTTATTGAGGTTTATAAGAGGTATGTTAAGGTCTTGACTTAAGGTGATAAGAAATTCTTTTTGCTTAACAAAACCTAGGTCTATAAGGATCTGACTTAATTTTCCGCCTTTTTCCTTTTGGAAGAGCAAGGCTTTATCAAGCTGGTCTTGACTTATGATTCTGCTCTCTAAGAGCTTATTAGTTATTCTATCCTTTAGAGACAGAACCATAGTAGCGCTTAATCGACTCTTTAATATCGGTTTGAGTACTTACGAAGACTTGAACCTTGCAGTTTGTAATAAGCTCGACATCCTCTATGGCATGAATGTTAAGCGGGTCAGACATGGCAACGGTCAGGGAATTGCCTATCTTGTCTATTATAATCAGATTATATTGTACAGCGACATTTTCAGACACCAGTTTTACTATCTTGGCGTCGATCTCATAATTGGTAAGAGGTAGATACGGGTAACCGAATTGCGTTGTAAGTGATTGTGCTATCTGCTCTTCTGTAGCGTAGCCTAAAAGCACGAATATGCCTCCGATAAGCCCGCCCTTATCCTTTTGTACAGCAAGTGCCTTCTGGAGCTGGCGCTCGTTTATTATCTTCTTATCCAGCAAGAGCTCACCAAGCTGCTTTGATATGATTCTTTTTGGTGGTGTTATCATAAGATTACGCCTTTACTGTATTGCGTCCTTCGTCTTTTGCCTGTTTAAGCAGGTTCTTAGCCTTATCAGTAAGCTCCTTACTTGAAACTCCGTCTATCGGATTCTCTGTCAAGCTAGCGCTTACCGTAAGAAATGTCTCTTTATCCTTCAGGTGAGACAATATGTTCAGTGATGCTATCTTCTCCCGCATCTCATCAGCGATATTCTTTGCTTCCTTTTTATTTCTTTCTGGAAGCACCAACGCAAATTCAGTCTCACCGAAACGCCCTGCTTTGTCTACAGGACTAAGCTCGCTCTTAATAAGTTTTGCTATTCTCTTAAGAGCAGCCTCGCCAGAGAGCCTGCCATATTTGTCGCAGAAGGACTTAAAATCATCTATATCAAGCAAGATAAATGAGCAAGGGCGCTGATAGATCATGCCTCTCTTGATCTCTTCCTCCAGGTATTCTTTTATAAACTTAGCATTATATAGCTGGGTAAGCTCGTCCTTTACCTCGAGTTCCTCGGTCTTTTTCATAAGCGAGTCGTTCTCAATAGCTATAGCCGCTTGCTTGCAAAAAACATGCAGAAGCTCAATATTATCCTTATCGTACTCGAAATCATCCTCGCTATTTCCAAGAAAGACAGCACCTTCTAACTTACCACGTACTATCACAGGAACAACGATACAATTCTTAAACGCATAAAGCTCTTTAAAAGCCACGGTATCATCATCATCCTTATCAAGGTTTTTATCAAGAACAATATCATGTATTTCTGTTCTAAAGCGCGCTAATAGCCCGCGTTTTAAGCTTACTGGTAATTTCACAGCCTCAGCATTGTCGATGTTTATTGATGAAAACGTTATCATGTTTTCACGCTCACCATCTATCAACATAACACCTGCCGGATTTTCATTATCCAGAAGCGATATCTTCTCGACCAGTATATCAAGTACGGACTTTAGGTCTGTGCCTGATGAGATCAGATTGCCTATTTGAAGTAAACCTGAAAGGACCATAACCTTTTTGTGGATTGCTGTATTTATATCTCTGGTCTTCTCACCATAGCTCTTTAACTCGGTAAGGTTGTCTCTAATTGTATCTGACATAGCATTAAGAGATAAGGCAAGGTCTCTTGCTTCACCCTCTTCCTTGACCTCTATTGAGCGTTCAAAATCACCACCGGCAATAAGCTTGGCCTCTATCGCCATATCAATGATAGGTTCTATCATCTTTTTCGCGAGCACAAACCCCAATATCGCTATAAATATGGTTATCGCTATTACGATACCAAGTGACCTGGTCATGCCTATATATGGAAAAACAAAGTTTGTCGTTATATATACGCATATCATAAGCGGGATAATAGACATAAGGGAAAATACTATCATGAGCTTATACTTTAAACCAGCCGGCACAAGTGAGAGCCTGTTCAACATGCCTTTATCTTTATCCGACATCATTTTCTCCTTGATTTTAGCAAACTACTTCCTATTTGCCATCTTGCTCTTAATAATATTCTTAATTTTACACTATAATAAAAAAAATGTCAATTAAACAAAGGCCTTAACGTATATTTTTCAATATCAGGACTATAACAACAAGTAATAACCAAAAACCTATAACCTAAATCAGCTGTATAAAGCAACTACTTCTAATCGCATTGCACATAAGACCATGGCAGGCTTTCTTTTTCGTCTTTTTCACTGAGGCAAGACTCCCTATCGAGGCCACAGCGTGTAAAGGCCTCATCCCATATCTTTGGGTTGAAGGATTCACTCCACGCGTCAAACCTGGCGCCTTGGTTCCAAGCATCAAGCAGGGCCTTTGACATATTTCTGTCACCTCTTGAAAATAACGCCTCTAATACGCTGGTCTCTATATCATGGAACTTAAGCTTTAGATATCTCTTGCTTCTGGCCTTGGATGCAATTAATGCCTGTTTCGCCTTAAGTTGATCCGGGCTTGCCATTTTTTCGCGCTCAAAAAACGTATGTGGCTTCGGTATAAATGACGAAACATTTACTATTATCTCCGCCGGGCCACCTGAAATCTCTTTTTTAAGCCTAGCGATAGAATCAGCTAGATCAACAATCGCTTCTATATCCTTATCTTCTTCTTCAGGTAGTCCTATCATAAAGTAGAGCTTTATCCTGCGCCACCCGTTTGCGTAAGCATGCCTTAACACCTTAAATAGCGTATCATGGTCAATCTTTTTATTAATCACCTTCTGCATCTTCTCTGTCCCCACCTCCGGGGCGAATGTAAGAGAACTCTTCTTGATAACACTTATAAGCGTTGGTAGGTTCTCAAGATTATCTTCTACGCGCAAAGATGGCAGCGAGATGCCGACACCTACAGGAAGAAATATCTCTGTCAGGTCCTTTATCAGCTCCTCAATACCCGGATAACTTGAACTCGAAAGAGACAGAAGCGAAAGATCGTCTAAACCGGTATTTCTGTATGACTCTTTTGCCAGTTCGAGCACATCATCTTTATCTCGTATGCGAACAGGATGATATAGAGATTTTGCCTGGCAAAAATGGCACTTATTTGGGCAGCCTCTCATGACCTCAAGGGTAATCCGGTCATGAACTGTCTGGATATAAGGAACTATCGGACTTACTGGAAAATCCTCTTTTTTTAAAACACTGATTTTGCGCCTTTTGATTCTTTCGTTTTCATTATAACGCGATGGCACGTATACACCTTCTATTTTTTTCATCTCATCGAGTAGATTATTTCTATCAGACTTGTGTCCAATATATGTATCAATTATATCAGAGATAGCCTCCTCTCCATCACCGATAAGAAATAGATCTATAAAATCCGCGATCGGCTCCGGGTTACAAGCACTGGGACCTCCCGCGATTATAAGCGGGTAATCACCTTTTTTTCTATCCTGACTTTTAAAAGGTATCTTGGCGAGCGAGAGCATGGTAAGCATATTTGTATTTGCAAGCACTGGGACCTCCCGCGATTATAAGCGGGTAATCACCTTTTTTTCTATCCTGACTTTTAAAAGGTATCTTGGCGAGCGAGAGCATGGTAAGCATATTTGTATACGTTAGCTCATACGAAAGGGAAAAACCCAGTATATCAAACTCTGTTAGAGGCATCTTACTTTCAAGTGAAAACAAGGGGATATTATTCTTTATCATGGCATCTTCCATATCCAACCATGGAGTAAAAGAGCGCTCACATAGGACATTGTCATTCTTATTGAGAATATGATAGAGCATCTTGATACCCAAATTACTCATGCCTATCTCATAGAGATCCGGAAAGCATAGGCAAAACTTTACAGTTTTTCTTTCCCACTTCTTTTTAATTATATTGTGCTCTTCTCCTATGTAGCGGGCCGGCTTGCGGATACTAAGCAGAAATTCTTCTGTCAACTCAACTGGATTCATAATATTTTTTTATTTACCTTTCTCTTCTTTTGCAATAGCAGAATTTTAACAGCTGCTTATGCCTCTTGCCTTTAGCAGCATGCTGGTATTTTTGCCATCTATTTAATAAATGCAGGGCAAAAAATCCAAGGCGCTGCTAAAGGCAAAGGCATAAGCAATATGTTTACCTGCGCAAACTACAACGAGGCTATCTCGCTAGAAGATTTTGCGCTTCGCGTTAACGCTGATAGCCAATGATATAAGAACCATTATAGTCATAAGATTAGAACCACCATAACTTACCAAAGGAAGAGGCAACCCTACGACCGGCATCAGCCCTATAGTCATGGCTATATTTACAAAGACCTGAAACCATATTAGCGTAATAATACCTGTTATCAAAAGTTTGCCACTCTGATCATTGGTAGTATTAGCGATATATAAAAGCTGTTTTACAAGCAGTAAGAAGAGTCCCAAAAGTATAACTGAACCCGCGAAACCCCATTCCTCGCCGATAACTGAAAATATAAAATCTGTATGTCGTTCCGGCAAGAAATTTAACTGGTTTTGCGTGCCCGAGAGCCAGCCTTTGCCAAATAATCCCCCTGAACCCACAGCGATCTTTGATTGAATAATGGTATACCCCGCACCAAGAGGATCTATATTGGGGTTTAAAAAGACAAGCAGCCTTTTTCTCTGGTAGACCTTTAGCATCGACCACATAAAGGGCAAGGCCGCAGAGCCTGTGAGGACAAGAATGATGAGGTGCTTTATCTTTGCCCCTGCTACAAATATCATAACAAAGAATATAGGCAAGAATACCAAAGCTGTGCCAAGGTCAGGTTGTTTCAATATCAGGAGAAAAGGCACCATGCATAGCAGTAAAGACAGCAGTATTGTTTTAAAGCTATCCAGCCTGCCGCTATTATCACTTAGGAATCTAGCAAAAACCAGTATGAAACTTATCTTGCAAAATTCAGATGGCTGCAGACTAAAAAGGCCGAGACTAAGCCATCTCTTCGCTCCAAGATGCGTATTACCGACTAAAAGCACGAGTACTAACAAGAAGAGATTTAAACCAAATATTACATAGCTATAATCAAGCCACTTTTCATATCCGAGTGCTATAAACATAATCGATATAATAGCGGCAAGCCCAAACCATACAATCTGTTGCATAGAAAAGTTCTTTACTGCACTGCTACCAGGACAATGTGAAGCGCTATACAGTGAAAAGAGCGCTATAACAAAGATAGCGCCTACTATAAGCAATAATATCGGATCTCTTCCTTTAAAAATTTTATTCATCGCTATCCACAAATCCATTTTCTTTAAGATATGTTGCCAAAAGCCTAGTCATTTTAGCGGCTTCTACTCCGCCTGACCCACCATGCTCAATAAATACCACGAAACTTATCTTGGGATCATCAGAAGGCATGTAACCCGTAAACCAGGCGTGAGAATCCCCCTTTGTACCAGGCTGGGACGTACCTGTCTTCCCTGATATCTCCAAATCTTTTACTTTTACGCGTTGACCCGAACCTGTAGGACTATTTACTACGTTAAAAAGCCCTTCCTTGATAAGCTTAAATGTTCCGTGCCTGAATCTTGTAGTAAAATCCCTTTTCCGCGACAACCTTCTTCCTTCTATCTCTTCTACTATATATGGTTGCGGGCAATAACCCTCATTTGCAACAATAGTAATAACTCTCAGCATCTGGATAGGGGTAACTAAGAGATACCCCTGGCCAATAGAATAATTTATAGTATCGCCCTCATACCACGGTTTTTTAATGACAAAGCGTTTCCACAGAGGGCCTGGGGCAACCCCCTTTATCTCTGAAGGTAGGTCTATCCCTGTAATAGCGCCGAGCCCGAATGATAAAGCGTATCTATGAAGTTCCTTCGCGCCGAGGACCTTGCCAAGATTATAAAAAAAGACATTGCATGAATGTGCCAGTGCGTCAACTATATTCTGATATCCATGGCCTGACCTTTTCCAGCACTTAAAACCTCTCTTTCCTAGGAAAAATATGCCCTTGCACATAAAGGTTGTTGTCTTTTTCACTGCTCCGGTCGCTATGCCAGCGGCCGAGACGATAACCTTGAATGTAGACCCTGGAGGATAACTGCATGCTATAGCCCTATTAAGAAGCGGCAGATCCTTATCTGTCAGTATTTTAGCCCTCTCTCTGTTAGTGCCAATATTAAAAATATTAGGGTCAAATTCAGGACTACTTACAAGACCTAAGATCTTGCCTGTCTTAGCCTCCATCACTATAAGTGCGCCATTCTTATTTTCAAAGAGCATGCTCATAAAACGCTGCAGGCCTAAGTCTATAGTAAGGGTGATATTCTTGCCCCCGCGAGGTTCCTTGAACCCGAGCCTGGAGACCTCTCTTGAGCGCGAATCTACTTCTATCTGTATGCCGCCGTCTTCACCCTGGAGATAACCATCATAATATTTCTCAACACCACTTTTTCCTACAAGGTCTTTTATGCTGTATCCATAGGCCTTAAGCTTTTTCAGCTCTGTCGGAGCTATCTTACCTATGTAGCCTATAACATGCGAGGCTATCTCATTGTTTGGGTATATTCGCCTTGGGGTAGCGCATATTAACGCACCCCCAACTTCGGTAAGCCTCTCCTCTATGGAAAACGCCTCTTCTGCCTTTAAATTCCCTGCTACTGTCGCGGGTACAAATGGTAAACGGTAGTTTCTCTTATAATTTTTCTTAAGCTTTTTTACCTTGATGCCAGTTATCTCGCTTAAGCGCTTTAAGGTAATATCTATATCCGATACTTCCTGTGGTATAATTACCAGGTCAAAAGATATCTCGTCTTTGGCGAATACCTTACCTGTTCTATCATATATCCCTCCGCGCGAGGCCTGAACAGGGATTACCCTAAGACTGTTTCTAAGGCTTAAAGACCTGTAATACGCGGATCTTATAACCTGAAAATAAAAAAGCGCGCCTATTAATACCAAAAACGACGCGAGTATAGCCGCGCTTACTATCCTTATGCGTTGATTAAACATATTTTTAAATGGACTTATTTTATTAGAACTTTTCTTATATCACGTGCGCAAGCCGGATGCGCAGGACCCTTGAGGCCGTGAAAAAAACCAGGGGCGAGATAAACCCTGTATAGAGCGCCCCTTTTACAGCAACATCAAAAAATGGATAAAAGGGCCCAATCCCTCTTTGCGCTATCGAATTAATCCCAAAAACAAAGATAGCTACAAATATATACGAGCAAAGACCAAACATCATTTGAGCGGGTATTCTTTCCTTGTAAAATCTTCTCTGATGATAATTTAAAAGCAATCCAAGGGCTAAGAATGATAACACATAACTTCCAAAGACCGCGGATGAGGTAACATCCTTTATTATTCCGGCTGTTATCGCTGCTTTTATCGTCTCTGGCCCCTGACATGCCAAAGATATATATATAACTATAACAAGCAGTAAGTCCGGTTTTATCCCGGCAATCTCTATATAATCAAAGGCCCCAACCTGTATAAAACCAGCACATACTACCAGCAATATAATAGCTATCGCGCTTATTCGATACACAAGACCTCCTCAAGACTTGTAAAGTCAACAGCCGGCTCTACTATAGCGGTAAGGCTTAAACCTCTTTGCTCCCTTATAATCTTTACGACCTTTCCAATAAGAATGCCTTTTGGATATATATCACTAAAACCCGATGTTACTATCTCATCACCTACCAGGATGTCTGTAACCAGCGGTAGGTATCTCAATTCGCATAGATTAGAAGATGTTCCAAAAAGTATGCCTATCTGCCGTGACCTGGAACATACAGCGCTTACACGGGAATTTGGATCTGTAATAAGAATCACCCTGCTCATTGATGATGAACTCTCATACACGCGGCCAACCAGCCCCGCTTCCGCGACTATTACCGCATCCGGTTTTATCTTCTGCTTACTACCCTGGTTTATAACGATGGTATCAGAAAAATTAGAAGAATCTTTGGCTATAATACCCGCTGCTATAAGCTTTGATGATGAGACCTTTTTAAAATTCAGCAATGCCCTTAAACGGGCATTCTCCTGCCCTATCTCCTTGTACTGGCTAATTTGAAGAGTAAGCGCATCAACAGTATCGCGCAGGCATTTATTATCCTGGATCATATTCTTGGAATGAGCCAAATAATTAGTGTTTCGGAAAAAAGCATGGGTAAGGTTAAGAGGTAGTTTGGCTATCTTTAAAAACAGAAATTTAGGCTTATCAATATATTTAGGCGGGGAAAAATAGATAAGCGCTATATATAGGATTATGACTAAAACTAGTATAGATTTTTTTATGTTCACTCAATGTTTTTATGTGCTGTATTCGGGTTTTTGCGTAACAACAACCCGTTTAAGGTATTTTAATTCGTTCAATACATTTCCCGTACCAAGCGCGACCGCTGTAAGCGGGTCATCCGCTATATGCACAGGAAGCCCTGTTTCATCCGCGAGAAGCCTGTCTAAGCCTCGGAGTAACGCCCCTCCACCGGCAAGCATAATACCCCTCTCTATAAGATCCGCTGAAAGTTCAGGCGGTGTGCGCTCAAGCGCGACCCTTGCTGTCTCTACTATCTCATGTATGGGCTCTGATAACGCCTCTCTTATCTCTTCTGAAGTAACAGTGATCATCTTTGGAAGTCCTGCTACAAGATCACGGCCTTTAACCTCAAACTTAAGCTCTTCATCAAGCGGATACGCGGAACCTATCTTTATCTTTATATCCTCCGCTGTACGCTCTCCTATCATAAGATTGTATGTCTTTTTAAGGTATTCGATAATGGCCTGGTCCATCTCATCCCCGCCGATCCTTATAGACTTTGAAAATACTATACCGGCTAAAGAGATAACAGCCATTTCGGTTGTACCGCCACCGATATCTATTATCATGTTACCGGCAGGCTCTACGATCGGAAGGCCTACGCCTATCGCGGCTGCCATAGGTTCATCTACCATATAAACCTCTCTGGCGCCTGCGCGTTCCGCGGAATCACGAACCGCTCTCTTCTCTACCTCAGTAATACCTGAAGGTATTCCTATAACAATGCGCGGCCTCACAAAAACCCTGCGGCTATGGACCTTTTTTATAAAATAACGCACCATGCTCTGCGTAATCTCAAAATCCGCTATAACGCCATCCCTCATGGGCCTTACGGCAACGATATTGCCCGGGGTTCTTCCGAGCATTCGTTTTGCCTCAGAACCAACCGCTAATACCTTAGAGGTGCCTTTTTGTATGGCTACCACAGACGGCTCGCAAAGAACAATGCCCTTGCCTTTAACATAAACAAGGGTATTTGCTGTCCCAAGATCGAGACCCATATCATTTGAAAACATCCCTAAAAAACTATTAAAGAATCTTACTAGAACATCAAAAAACCTTCTAAAATCATTGTTTCTGATTGTGGCCATTGTAATCTCCTTGATTAAGGTGAGATACTCTTTTGGAGTGTATGAAATTATAACAGATGTACCTATTATTGTCAATTATTAATATAATAGATTTACTTAGTAAGCGCCTTCAATATGTTCATAAAATCAGGAAAAGAGGTTGCTATGCAATCTGTATCGCTTACCCTAGTCTTATCTTCCGCAATACAGCCCGCTATTATGCTCATCATGGCGGTACGATGATCATAAAAGCTATCAACCGAGGCACCTTGCAGCCTTTTTGGTCCTTTTATAATAAAGGTATCTTCCTCTACCACGATATCGGCCCCAAAGGCCTTAAGATTGGTCATAATGGAATGTACCCTATCAGTCTCTTTAACTCGCAGTTCTCCTATACCCTCTATAAAGGTAGTACCTTCAGCCTGTGTCGCGCAGAGTGCGATCATGGGTATCTCATCGATTAAAGAAGGAATCTGCTCTTTAAGAACCCTTGTTGCCTCAAGATCTGAACTTTTTACAATAATATCCGCGATCGGCTCAGAATCTCCGGACTTATTCACCATCTCTATGTCTGCCCCCATATCCATTAATACATTGATAATACCTGCTCGGGTAGGATTTATGCCGCATCTTTTTATCTTTATCTCAGCATCTTTTGCGATAGCTGCCAGAGTAATAAAAAATGCAGCGGACGATATGTCCGCGGGTATATCTATCTCTCTGGGCCCTAATTCCTTGTGCCCTAACCCTTCTATTGATACAGATAGCCCTTCTTCGCTTACATCCACGCCAAAGAGTGATAGCATTCTCTCGGTATGATCTCTAGATTTATAAGGCTCCGTAATCATAGTCTTGCCATCAGCGTAAAGTCCGGCAAACATTATTGAAGATTTGACCTGCGCGCTAGCTATTGGAGATTTATAAGATAGCGACTTAAGCTGGCCTCCACATATAGTAAGAGGGGCGAAGTTAGCATTATCCGCACCTTCTATTGAGGAGCCCATAAGCATTAATGGGTGGGTTACTCTCTTCATCGGCCTCTTTGAAAGCGATGGATCACCCGTCAAAACAGATTTGAAATCCTGTCCAGATAATATGCCAAGCAAAAGCCGCATTGAGGTCCCTGAATTACCAAGGTATAGGCTGCCCTCAGAACGCTTAAGCCCTCTTAGCCCCTTGCCTTTTACAATAACATTACCATCTGCCTGAACATCAACAGAGATACCCATGCGCCTAAAAGCGTCTATTGTGACGCGACAGTCCTCACCATCTAAAATATTTCTTAACAGGCTTTCGCCTTTAGCGATAGAAGAGATCATGACAGCTCGATGGGATATTGATTTATCGCCACTGACAGCGATATCTCCTCGCAAAACAGGTATTTTTTCTATATTTATCATATTATCAAGAAAATTATTTTAATTCCTCAAGAGCTTAACCGTATCACCGTAAAAGATCTCTACATTGCGCCATTCATCAAATACTATTATACTTGACATATCCTCATAGACATTCTCTATAATAGCCTTCGCGATAAGTGCCGAATTACGGTATATACCTAAGACATCTCCGCTTCTTACATTATCAAAAGAGCCAAGATCTATTACCGCAAAATTGTATTCGCGATTAATATCAACTATCTTACCATCAACAGGATCTGCTATCTTAACCACTATCTTACGCAATTCAACACCTTGCGAAGCCTCTAGGTAGGATTTTATCTTTTCCTCCAACACAGATTTCTTGCTTCGCATCGATTCCAGGGCCTGGATCACATCTTCATGGTCTCCCTTTACTTTACTCAACTCATCCTTTAGCGCGCTCTCTTCAATCTTAAGATCTTCCAAGGCCTGCTGTAACCCAGAAAACGCGTCCTTATTCTCCTGAAGTTGCGCCAGTATAGATTCTTTCTCTTTCTGTATATTTACAATCTCAGCCTCATTGGACTGAATCTTCTCGCTATAACCCTGCAGATCGGAGGCAAACGCTTCCTTTTCCTTCTTTGATTCTATTATTTTTTTAAGCAGTACCATCTTTTTAGCGGAAACAATCGATATCTCGTTCTTTATAGACTCTGTTTTCTTAACCTCCGCATTTGACTGCACAAAAAAAAGCGTGGCAACACCGAAAGCTAAAATAATTATTAATATTCCAGCTATTATGATTTGGTTATTCTTATCCATTTTTTATCTATACCTGGGGAAATACCATGTCCCCGGCCCTTATCTCTGAGAGTGTATCCTTATCAATAAGAGCGGCAGCGGAAATGTTCTCTCTTGCTGTCTCTACCCTTATCTGACCTATGTTTCTATTGTCACGCTGAATATTAAATACCATGCCTTCGGTTATTCCATCTCTTCTTCCAAGGCTAATAACTATAAAAGCAAACTCCCTGTTTATTGTTAATACCTCTCCATAAGTAGCAGCAGATTCTCCGGCTAAAGAAGTGTTGGATTGCTCAACAGCGGGGGCTACTGATGTATAAGTAGTAATATCCGGCACATCGCCATTGGCTTGATATTGGATCTGTTCTAATGGCTTTTCTTGCTCGTACCGGGAAAGCCTATCTTGCAGGGCATCTCTGGTCTTGGTAAGTAATGTCAGCTTTTCTGAGACCTTCATGGTATCTCTGAATATATAGTCTACTCTATTTTTGAGGTTCTTGAAATTAGAATCGATCTGCGTTATTTCTCGTTGTGTGAGGATGCTATCATTGTTGAGCCTTGATAATTGACGCTTGGAAAAACTTATGGCATTCTTATAACCGGCAAGCTCATTATCCAGGGCCCGGCAAGCTCATTATCCAGGGCCATTGCCTTCTTCATTAAATCCGAGACATTCTTCTTAAGGCCTTCTTTCTCTTTATCTACGCGCGATAGTTTCTCCTGTGCTTTTTTCTCGGCAATAGTCTCGTTAAAAAGGCTATCCTCCGCTAATAAGCGCTCACTTATAGCAACCTTTTTGAGCAAAAAACACCACACACCCGCGCATAAGGCCAATACCACTAAGACTATTATTATAATATCTTTTATATTTTTATACATAATAGATTACTTACACTTATTATATTATAGTATATTTGCAAAGTGGAATAAAGTCAATTAATTAATACCTGCGCAAAAAGCTTTTTTACAGATCTAATATTTTAAGTTCTTCAGGCATACCCACTTTGAAAAAGACTTGCCTGCCTGTACGCGGATGAATAAACTCAAGCTCTGCCGCATATAGCGCAATCCTGCTAAAAGATTCGCCGCCATATTTGCTATCACCTATAATAGGGTGGCCCATATAAGACATATGGACCCTTATCTGGTGTGTCCTGCCGGTCTCAATGCGAATTCGCAGTTTAGTATAATTCTCAAACCGTTTAAGTACCTCGAATCTTGTAATAGCCTCCTTGGAATTAAAAAACCTTACCGCCATCTTTTTCCTGTCTCTCGCTGCCCTTCCTATCGGCATTTCTGAAGAACCTGTATCCTGCAAAATTATACCTTTCACAAAAGCTATATATATTTTTGTAATAGACCTTGCCTTAAAACTATCGACAAGCGCGAGATAAGAACTATCGGTCTTTGCGACAACCATCAGGCCGGAGACCTCTTTATCAAGCCTGTGAACAATGCCCGGACGCGTGATACTGCCAATATGAGCTAGCTTGTTATCGGTGTGAAAAAGAAGCGCGTTGACGAGCGTATGATCCTTATTGCCGGGCGCGGGATGAACAACCATGCCTGAGGGCTTGTTAAGCACAATAATGTCGCTATCCTCAAAAATTATATCCAGAGGTATCGCTTCAGAGGCTATTGTTGTCTCTTCTAATTCTGGGATAACAATCTCTACGGAATCACCATTAGCTATCAGATAATGGGGCTTTCTTTGTCTGCCTGAGACAGTAACAAGCGATCTTTCAATAAGATGCTTAATCTGACTACGCGAATATCTATCATGTAATCTCTGGGCAAGATAGACATCCAAGCGCTTTCCTTCATCCTCAATGCTTACCTCTAATCTTTCCTTGTCCATCTCTTACCCCTTATACGGTTCTATAATATTCAAAACGGATAGTTGCCTTTCGCAGTGTTGGATATTTTTGCCGTCCGCTACAGCTTAGGACTCGTTCATTTGGCGGAATTCCCGTAAACGCTTGTATTAGGGTCAGTTCCGCCATTCATTCGTCCTAATTCCTTGCGAACTTTTGCCAAAAATATCCTAATACACTGCTACAGGTAACTATCCGTTTTAAATGCTATCTCTTTACGCGTTTCATCAATACAAATAAAATAATACCAACCGCTACAAATATAATGCTTATAATTTGCGCGGATGTAAAGCCTAAAAGAACTTCCGCGCTATCTCCACGAAGAAATTCTATTAAAAATCTAAACGCGCCGTAAAGAATAAAATACAAAGATATTATCTCGCCTTTAAAACGCCGGCGGGACTGAAAAAAGAAGAGCAAAAAGAATATAGCTAAGAGTCCTGCTGAAGAAAAAAGTTGAGTAGGGTAAACTCTTACAAGTGTGTCCGGAAAACAGACCCCGAGAAACGAATCTGTTGGCCTACCGTAACAGCAACCATTAAAAAAACAGCCTACCCTGCCTATTGAATGCCCAAGTGCTATAAATGGTGCCATAAGATCCGCTGTATCAAGTATCGCAAGTCTTGTAACCATAGCGTATACTATGCCCGCCACTGACGCAAAGATAAGCCCGCCATAAAAAATGAGCCCGCCTTTATTAATCATCAGTATCTCTAGTGGGGAATCCAAAAAAAGGCTCATGTTAGCCAAGACATAGGCGATACGAGCACCTACTATACCTGAAACGAGAAAAAGGATAATCAGATTGCTGACTCTCTCCCCTGATAGATCAAAGATGCTCGCGCGCCTTGACGATAGGTACATAGTAGCTAAAAAAGCAAGTCCTAACATAAGGCCATACGAATGTATAGCTACGGGCCCAATTGAAAAAAGTATCGGGTGCATATTTAGGTTCTCTTGCCCTTAAGCGACTTGTGGTGAGCGTAGTCGAACCAAGTCGAAGGGCGGTTTTAGGTTTTAGGTCGCGTGTTGATCATATATACTAACATAAGTATCGCGCCGATAGTGATAGCTGAATCCGCGATATTAAAAACAGGCCACACCCTTAAATCTATAAAATCCAGTACATAACCATAGATAAGCCTGTCTGTAAGATTGCCTAGCGCGCCTGACAAGATAAGGAACAGGGCCAGTATCAATAAACGTGACTTTGGTTTTTTTATAAAGATCATATATACGATAATAATAGAGACCGCAAGGGAGGCTACTACTAATATATATAGGTTAAACTCCTTAAAAAGCCCGAAAGCCACGCCACTATTGCAAACTGGGGTAATATGTAAGATATTTTTAAATATAGGAAAAGAAGAGCCTAGCGGAAAGTTTTTGAATATTAATAATTTGAGAAGACGGTCAATAAAAAATATTATAACTGATATAATAAAAAAAGGCCTCACTTGATTAACTCTGCCTTGACTTTTTATCCTCTTGTTCCTGACAAGCGATACATAATAACGCGTAAGGCACAGCTGTTAATCGTTTTTGGGTTATCTCTTTTTTGCATTCCTCACATTTTCCAAAATTCTTATCCTTCAAGCGCTTTAACGCGTCGTCTATCTTATGGAGTAATTCCCTTTCACTCTCGGCCAAACCAAGAGATAGCTCACGCTCATAGTTGTCACTTGCCAAATCCGCCATATGAAAGCTGTAGCCCGAAAGATCACCTGTCGATTCTTTTTGCGACCTGCCTAAATTCTCTTTTTCAATATGCGCTACCTTTGAACGGATATCCTCCCTCATATTAACAAGGGTATCTTTAAGTTTCGACTTAAGCTGCCTGTTCATTCTGTACTGTCTCCTTTCATAGCAATGAGCACATCTTGGCATCTCTGACATGTGCCGGGATAATCTTTATTGCTACCTGTGGTCTTGCTAAAGTTCCAGCACCTGTCACACTTTTCGCCTTCTGCTTTATCTACCTGAATTGAGATCCCAGGCATATCATCAGAAGTAACAGCATTAATTAATTGACCCTGCTTACACAATTCTACCTGCGAAACTATAAAGAGCGCGGGCAAACTTAACTCGTTTTCAGCTAAAAAGTTATAAATATCTTCTGAATCAGCAGATAACCTTACTTTTGCCTCCAACGAACTTCTTATTATACCAGAAACGCGGTTAGCTTCAAGCACTTTTAACACGGCGTTCCTTATTTTTTTAAGCTTCTCGTATTTTAATTCCAGCGCATTATCCATCTTAAGGGACGTTGCATCATGCAGCAAACTAAGGTGTATGCTCTCCGGAGCGAGCTTCTCCTTTGGCATGGACTGGAATATCTCCTCAGACGTAAATACCATAACCGGGGCTATAACCTTGGCGATTATATCAAGTATCTCATAGAGAGCGCTCTGGCAGGAACGACGCCTCGCGGAATCAGATTTAAAGGTATAAAGAATATCTTTTACAATATCCATATAAAAATTAGACATATCTATTATACAAAATGCGTACAGGCTGTGATATACCTTATGAAACTGGAAATTTTTATAGAAGCCATCTATGTCCCGGAGTAACCTGTGAGCCTTTAACACGGCCCATTTATCGGTCTCGTCCATCTCCTCATAGGAAACCTTATCTTCATCCGGATTAAAATCATAGATATTGCCCAATATAAATCGCGCGGTATTACGAATCTTGCGGTACGCGTCAGTAAGCCTGGCTATAATCGTATCAGATATGCGTATATCATCGTTGTAATCTGAAAACGCTACCCAAAGCCTTAGTATGTCCGCACCATAATTTTTTATTATCTCCTGGGCAGAGATAACATTGCCTAGAGACTTTGACATCTTCCTGCCTTCACCATCTACGACAAACCCGTGGGTAAGCACAGATTTAAAAGCAAGGTCCTGGTTCATGGCCATCGATGTGATAAGAGATGACTGGAACCACCCTCTATGCTGGTCACTACCTTCGAGATACAGATCTGCCGGATAACTTAGGTTTTTCCTTTTTCTTAAGACCGCCTCATGGCTTACCCCGGATTCAAACCAGACATCAAGTATATCTTCGCCTTTTTGAAAATCATTTCCTTCGCAATTAGGATACGAACATTTGTAGCCATCAGGCAAAAGATCCTTTGGTTCGAGCTCGAACCAGGCATCAGTGCCCTTCTCTTTGACAATACCCGCAAAATGATTTATCACTTTAGGATCTGCTATCCATTTTTTGCATGATTTACACATAAAAACAGGTATCGGAACGCCCCAATATCTTTGCCGGGACAAACACCAATCAGGACGATTTTCTATCATAGTTGATATGCGCTGTTGACCCTGAATAGGAACCCACTCAACCTCTTTCGCCTTCTCCAACAATTTCTTTCTTAATCCATTATGGTCAATGGACATAAACCATTGTTCTGTTGCCCTGAATATTATGGGATTTTTACATCTCCAGCAATGGGGGTAAGAATGTGTTATAGAATCGCTATGGAGCAGGAGGCCTAAGTTTATAAGCTTGTCTTTAATAGAATCGTTTGCCTTGTGTACATTTATCCCTGCGAATTCTCCTGCCTCGTTTGTAAACCTACCTTTTTCATCAACAGGCATGACTGTCTCAAGAGAATACTTCTGGCCCGTTGAATAGTCATCCTGACCATGGCCGGGAGCTGTATGGACACATCCTGTTCCCTCTTCCATTGAAACATACTCTGCCGTTACAACCTGTCCTTGATTTTTAGCCGCGGACAATGGAAAATTATATTTTAAATGCTGCAGATCCCTTCCCTTAACAGTAGAGGATATCTTATGGTTCTCTATAGAGCAGTTTTGAGATACTTTCTCTAACAACTCTTTTGCCATAATAATGGTCTCATTATTATCTATCTCTAAAAATACATACTCGGCTTCAGGGTGCACCGCTACCGCTACATTAGCTATCAATGTCCAGGGCGTAGTTGTCCAGATAAGAATATATGTCTTCTTATCAGGTAATCCCGCAGGATTAAACTCAGGATTTGTAATATGGAATTTCACATATACGGAAGGCGAGGTATGCTGGTCATACTCTACTTCCGCTTCTGCCAAGGCGGTCTCACACCTGTAGCAATAATTTACAGGCTTTAGGCCCTTATATATATACCCCTGTTCTACCAGCCTGGCGAATGAACTAATAATAGCTACTTCATAATCCTTATCTGTTGTAAGATATGGGTCTTGCCATTCTCCAAAAACACCTAACCGCTTAAACTCCTCTCTCTGTATATCAACGAATCCTGCTGCATACTCAAAGGCTTTTTTACGAAATTCTACCTGCTCAATATCGTCTTTTCTTTTTTTAAGTTTTTTAAGAAGCTGGTGCTCAACAGGAAGGCCGTGGCAATCCCAGCCAGGTACATACTCACAATGATACCCGCGCATTGTCTTGTATTTAATTACCATATCCTTTAAGGTCTTATTGAGAGCATGCCCTAAATGTATATGGCCATTCGCGTAAGGCGGGCCATCATGAAGAACATATTTCTCCTTACCGGAAAACGCCTGTTCCAGCTTAGAATGTATATCTATAGATTCCCAGAATTTGGCGATATCAGGCTCTCTCTGCGGAAGATTGGCCTTCATCTTAAAATCTGTCTTCGGTAAATTTAATGTATCTTTATAATCCATATCTGCCTAAACCTCTAATCTTCAGGTAGTCTTGTTGTAATTAAGATATCACTTTATGGTTACTTATACCTTTGTCTGTAGCAGCGCATTGGATTTTTTTGCCATTGGTCTAAGCTGAGGGGCAAAAATACCAGCGCTGCGAGGACAAGAGGGATATGTAACATTATTATCTGCGCAATTGGTGTTTGGATCATCATAATGAGAACTTCGCGCAACTATTTAATGTACTTCCCAATAATAATATCCAGCTTCTTCTTAATAGCATCTGAAATAGCATCAGGCTTTGTCAGAATAGTATCTTTCAGAGCACTGGCGCATATGCACTCTCTCTTAGCGGGTAACTTCGTAATAACCTCTTTTAAAACCTTCTTCGCGTTATCAACATTCTTAAGAAGGTTCTGAATAATCATATCAATGCTTACATCCTCTGACTCATGCCAGCAGTCATAATCTGTAATCATAGCCATGGTAGCATAACATATCTCTGCCTCTCTCGCGCATCTGGCCTCTGGCATATTTGTCATACCTATAACATCCATGCCCCAACTTCGATATAAATCTGATTCGGCCTTTGTTGAAAAAGCAGGGCCCTCCATATTAAGGTATGTACCACCGCTATGAACTGGCAGGCCTTGTGATTTTGTCGCTTCGTATAATATTCTGCCAAGCTCGGGACAACTCGGATTCGCAAAAGCTACATGCGCTACAATACCGTTTCCAAAGAATGTAATATTCCTGGGCTGGTTTGTCCTATCCACATACTGATCCGGGATAAGTATATCCAAGGGCTTTATCTCCTCTTTAAGGCTTCCTACCGTAGAAACAGATATAATCATTTCCACGCCCAACTTTTTCATGCCATATATATTGGCAGTGCAATTAAGCTCTGAAGGCAAAAGATGGTGGTCTCTCCCATGGCGCGGAAGAAATACAAGCTCAACACCTGAAAGCTTGGCACATAAATATTCGTCTGATGGTTTTCCGAAAGGTGTTTCAACTTTAATCCATTTAGGATCCTCAAGGCCTTCTATTTCGTAAAGTCCACAACCTCCTATTATTCCTAATCTCGGCATATTTTCTCCCTCTCTCCCTTACAATTACAGGGGCCATCGTTTAGATCTTTACCACAACAAGTGCAAATCCCCTTGCAATCCACCCTGCACAACTGCCTTATAGGCTGATCAAGCATTATCGTATCTTTTATGTCGCCATTAAGCTCTATCGTATGTTCGCCTGTTAGAGTGTAGACAAAATCTTCTCTTTTTTTAAATGAAAGATTAAAGTCCTTTAGGCATCTGCTGCATATGCACTCCTCATTGGCCCTTATATCGCAGGATACTATGACAACATCCTTCTCTTTCTCAACATGCGCTTTTACCTTAACATTTGATACAATGTTGGCCTCTTCCGAATCCAGGCAAAGCTCTTCAGGACTGATATCTTTTTCAATATCCAATCCATCCTGCATTATCTCTTTCACGCATATTTTCATGCTTTTAAATTCTTGATTACTTGTACTGTTTCGCGCGAAATCATCAATTCCTCATTAGTAGGAACAACAAGCAGCCGCACGTTAAACCTTGAGAAAAAGTTACTAAGAGACTTACTTACCCTGTTTTTTATCAAGGCACTATTTTCACCTATGCCACCTGTAAGCACTACCGCGTCTAAGCCATCCATTGAAGCGGTATAAGCACCTATGTACTTTGTTATACGATATATAAAAATATCAAGTGCTAATTTTGAACGTATACTGCCTTTTTTTGCGTGCTTTTGTATGTCCCTCATATCATTGCTTATACCTGATAGTCCGAGCATGCCGCTTTCCTTATTAAGAAGATTATCTACGGATTTTATATTTAGACCCTTCTTTTCCATAATATAAAGAACTACAGCAGGGTCTATGTCACCGCACCTAGTACCCATCAAAAGGCCTTCAAGAGGCGTAAGCCCCATACTTGTGTCTACTGATTTCCCATTATTAACCGCTGTTATACTGCAACCATTTCCAAGATGACAAGTAACCAGCTTAAGCCTTGAGCATGGCTTCTTCATTATCCTGGCTGCCTGTTCCGATACAAACTTATGACTTGTACCGTGAAAACCGTAACGTCTTATCTTGTACCTGCTATAGAATTCGTATGGAATACCATAAACATACGCATACGCAGGTATTGTCTGATGAAACGCTGTATCAAATACCGCTACCTGAGGAATGCCTTTTGCGAATCTTCTGCAGGCTCGGATACCTGAAAGCGCGGGGGGATTATGCAACGGCGCCAGATCATTAAATTTTTCTATCGCCTTTATTACTTTTTCATTAATGATTGCGGGCTGTGAAAATAATTCCGCGCCATGTACAATGCGGTGGCCTATAGCTGAGATATCTTTGTAGGAGTCTATCACCCCTTGATCAGGGCAAGTTAATATATCGAATATATGCCTTATCGCCTGATGATGATCAGCAAGGTCTGCTGTCGAAACAAAAGGCTTCTTGCCGTAACTGCAATGATTTAAGCTGCTTTTTTTCGAACCTATGCACTCAACTATGCCCTTGCATAAAGGTTCTGATTGTTTAGTATTGAAAAATTGATATTTTATGCTTGATGAACCGCTATTTATTACAAGTATCTTCATGTATTAACGCTATCTTATAGGTTTTACTTTTTTTACTTAGAATTGTGGCTATGCGCGCAACGCATAGATGTCACGCACACTATATCTATAATATCTTCCGTGGAACACCCCCTGGACAGGTCACTACAAGGAGCTGCTACTCCGTGTAATAATGGGCCTAAAGCACGTGCCTTTGCAAGGCGCTCGGTAAGCTTATAAGCTATATTACCTGATTCAAGATTCGGAAATATCAATACATTAGCTTGTCCGCCGATAGAACTCTGTGGAGCCTTTCTCTGCGCTACTCCGGGCACAAGCGCGGCATCTGCTTGAAGTTCGCCATCGATTAAAAGATCCGGGTATTTTTCTTTGGCTATCTCAACCGCGCGCACCAGCTTTTCTGTCTTTTCTGTCTTACCGCTACCTTTTGTCGAGAAACTTAAAACCGCGACTTTTGGTACTGCGGCGAATATATTCTTCATAAGCCTGCTTGCGGACATTGCTATATTCGCAAGTTGCCTTGGAGATGGTTCCGGTACGATACCGCAGTCCGCGAATATAATAACGCCGCCCTCACCAAAAGATTCATCTTGAAGAACCATTATAAAGGAGCTTGACATAGTCCTTATCTCTGGTGATATCCCGATACACCAAAGCGCCGCCCTTGCGACATCTCTTGTTGTATGTATCGCTCCTGCTACAAAACCATCCGCCTGCTTCTCTCTTACGAGCATCGCGCCATAATAGACGGGCTTTTCTATGAAAAGCTTTCTCGCATCCTCTTCTGTCATCCCCTTGTGTTTGCGTATCTGATATAGTTTACGCGAAAGATCGTCAAGCTCATCTGAAGAAACAGGATCGATAATCTCTACGCCGCTTAAATCCAGGTTCTTCTCCTTGCAGATAGCGTCTATCTTATCCTTATTACCCAACAAGATAAGATCTGCCAGCTTTTCGCGATTAATATAATCTGAGGCCTTAATTGTCCTTATATCTTCACCTTCCGGAAGAACTATCTTGCGCCTTTTATTTTTTGCTCTCTCTCTTAGCCCTGATATTACTTTCAGCATCTCATCCTCTTTTTTTTCTTTAACAGTTTTTTCTGAATCGCCGAAACAACAACCTTGGGCACAAAACAGCTTATATCCGCGCCTAGAGAGGCCGCTTCCTTGATAAGTTTTGATGAAATATATGAATAAGATTCATTGGGCATCAGGAATATTGTTTCCACGCTCTTGCTAAGGCGCCTATTTGTAAGGGCCATCTGAAACTCATATTCAAAATCTGATATCATCCTGACGCCTCGGATAATAACATAAGAGCCTTTGCTTCGGACATAATCTATTGAAAGGCCTTTAAAGCTGTCAACCTCAATATTGCCCAAATCTGCTGTCACCTGCTCAATAAGCGCAACACGCTCTTTAACAGTAAAAAGGCTATCCTTGGAACTGTTATCAGCAACCGCTACTACCACTTTTTTGAATATCTTTGCCGCTCTTTTTATGAGGTCTATGTGGCCATAAGTAATCGGATCAAAACTTCCAGGATATATAGCTATCTTAGTCATTCTTACTCCTATTATATATACTTATTATAGTATCACCGTATTTAAGCTGGCGCAACAATCTGAGGTGTTCTGTTTCGACAGGCAGACTCTCTTTTTTAAAATGTTCCACCACGACTAAACCTGAATGAGGAAGTATATCATATACAGTAATATACATCAAGCACTTTCTTATGCGATTCCTATTGTATGGGCCATAAATTGCGTCTCTATCAGGAGAACGAGAGAGCTTATTGTATGGTGGATCCAGAATCACAATATCGAATTTCTTGTCTTCTTTATGCATTAGTTTAATAGCTGCACAGACATCCATATTAATTATCCTAATGCTCGCATCCTCATCACAAGAGACTATCTTTGTAATGCTTCTATCGATAATATCCGTACATACCTTGCTATTATCAACAAAAACTGTTTCCTGCGCGCCCCTGCTTAAGGCCTCAATACCTAAGGCCCCGCTTCCCGAAAAAAGATCAAGCACGCGCGCACCTTTAATATCAGATCTTAACACATTAAAAAGCGATTCTTTTACATTATCCTTTGTAGGCCTTATGCCTTTAGGCATGAATAACTTTCTGCCTCTATATATTCCGGAAATTACTCTCATCTTGCCCCTTTACCTTTTCCTCTACCTTTTATCTAGCATCAAGCATCGAGCATCCAGTATCCAGTACCTAGTATCAACCAATAAGCCCAAGATGAAACCAGGCAAAGAAAGATCAGGATGCCTTGACACGATACCAAAAGCCTCCTTGCGTGCCTCTTCTAAAATATCTACATCAGATATCAGGTCTCCAAGAACAAGCTCCGGCAAACCATGTTGCCTTTTACCGAAAAGCTCTCCAGGACCTCTTATATTTAAGTCTTCCTGAGCGATCTTAAAACCATCTTCTGTATTCGCTATAGCTTCAAGCCTCTGCCTCGCTTCTTCTGTTTGCGCATCTGATACGAGTATGCAATATGCTGGACCTTTTCTCCTGCCTATCCTGCCTCTTAGCTGATGCAACTGACTTAAGCCAAAACGCTCCGCGTTTTCTATTACCATAACAGAAGCGCTGGATACATCTATACCTACCTCTACAATAGTAGTCGCTATCAACAGACTAACATCCCCTTTCTTGAAATCTATCATAATCTCTTGTTTCTCATTGTCATCAAGTCTGCCGTGGATTAAACCCACTTTAAAATCCCGGAATATATCACTCTGTAATTTTTTATACATATTTGCAGCACCCTCTGACTTAAGAGCCGCAGATTCATCTATCACTGGATAAACTATATATGCCTGTCTCTTTTCTCTAAGTTGGGCCTTGATAAAATCATATACCTCATTTATGCGCGACCTATCGACCCACATAGTCTTAACATCTCTTTTTCCTTGTGGAAGTTCATCAATTATTGACATGTCCATATCCCCATAAAGCGTCATTGCCATTGTACGTGGTATCGGGGTTGCTGTCATCACCAACACATCATAGTTGTCTGCTCTTGTTCTAAGGGCGCCCCTTTGCTCAACGCCAAATTTATGCTGTTCGTCAATGACCAGAAGGCCCAGATCTTTAAACTCAATACTTTTTTGAATAAGCGTATGCGTGCCAACTACTATATCAGCCGAGCCTGAAGCCATAGCTTCAAGCACTTGTTCCTTTTCACTTTTTTTCATACTGTTTATAAGGAGGGCTACTCTTATGCCAAGCTTGGCAAAAAGGCCACAAAAGACCAGATAATGTTGCCTTGCCAATATCTCTGTCGGCACCATAATAGCGCCCTGATGATTGTTTGTTACCGTAAGAAAAAACCCGTAGGCTGAGATAAGAGTCTTCCCGCTTCCTACCTCCCCCTGTATCAATCGGTGCATAGGCCTCGGACTTCTCATGTCCGACTTAATATCTTCTATTACCCTCTTTTGAGCATCCGTTGGCTCAAAGGGTAAAGCCTTTAAAAATTCTTCATCCTTTTCCTGGTCGACCATATGGGCTTTGCCATCAGGCATATTTTTAAGCTTATATTTCTTTATAGCAAGGACGAGCTGCAATAAGAAAAATTCATCGAATACGATTCTTCTTCTTGCCTCATCTCTTTTTTTCACATCTTCAGGAAAATGCACATTCCTTATCGCTTGACAGATATCCAGCAATTTGTGCTTATCTCTTATATCCGCGGGTAATATTTCATCAGTATAAGAAGCATGCTGCTCTATACAATTCTTTATTATACGCCTTAAACTTCGCTGATTAACCCCTGATACCAAGGGATATATGGGGACAATTCTTCCGGTATGTACTACGTCCTCCTGCTCCGGGTCACCTCTTAAAATCTCGTATTCGGGGTGAATAACCTGAAGCTTTGTGGTCTTTTGAATCTTACCGTATAGTATTATTGTGTCATTCTCTTTAAAATAATTTTTCATATACGGCTGTCTAAACCATAGGCAATAGAGCTTGGCAGTGCCATCTGAAACAACAAGCTGAAATATTCTCATGCCACTCCTGGCCCTGAATATACTTGATGAGACGACTTTACCCTTGGTTGTCTGGAACAAGTCAGGCTTAAGCTGCGAAATGGGCTTTATATTACTTCGATCCTCATAGCGCATCGGAAAATATCTAAGGGCATCTTTTACCGTAGAGATGCCTAAGCGTTTTAGAAGTTTCAACCTATCGGGACCTACGCCTTTTATATACTGCGCTGATGTTTCTGCTGTATCTACTAGCATAGTCAGAATCTTTCTTCTTAACATCACATTATGAATTTCACTTGCACATATTCTGAGACTGTGGTATCATATCACATATTTAAGATAATTCTCAAGGAGGTTAATCAAAAATGTCAAGGAAATGTGCAATATGCGGTAAAGGACCGGTAGCGGGAAGAACTGTAACCCGTCGCGGCATGGCAAAGAGTAAAGGCGGAGTAGGCCAAAAGATTGTTCGTACCAACAAACGTCGTTTCCTGCCTAATCTGCAAAAGATAAAAGCCATTGTTGGAAAAAGCAAAAAAACTATTGTTGTTTGCGTTGAATGCATTAAAAATGGTAAAGCCAAGAAAGCTATCTAAAGCAGTTTGTTTAATTGACCTAGAAATTTTACAACCTCGTTTGTGGAAGAAAGATAATACTCCGCAAGCGAGGTTTTTCTTTCTCCTTTTACAAAAACTGTAATGCCTTTTTCCTTTAATACCTTAAAAGCTGTCTCATCTGTCACATCGTCACCTATATAAACAGGGACTATCTTTTCCCTCTTACCTTTAAGCTTATTCATAAGATACAAGCAGTATCTTCCTTTATCCCAATTTAACGCGGGCCTCACCTCGAACACCTTTTTTCCTCTTGCTGTCACTATATCACCTTCAGATAGATAGCCCCTTACAATACTATAAAATGCGTATTTAAGTTTCTCAATATCGTGATTTTTTACCCTTCTATAATGCAGCGCAAAAATTATACCTTTATCCTCTATCTCCCAACCGGCTATAGATTTTAACTCTATTTCTAATTTTCTTATAATATCGCTAACCTGCTCTTTTATCTTTGCGAGGTGTGGCAAGAGATAGCTTTTACCGACCCTGTCTATCTCAAGGCCGTGACAGCCCGCGTAATAAATACCTTTTAGCCCAACTAAGGCCTTAACCTGGCTTAACATGCGCCCACTGACAACGGATACTACTACACGTTTATTATTAACGAGTTTACTTAAGATTTGACGTGTTTTTGAAGGAAGAATCGCCTTGTTAGGATTCCTTACAATAGGGCTTAGTGTACCATCATAATCTAAGAAAAGGAATATGCGTCCTGTTTTGGGAAGGCTTGAAACTATATGTTTTAAATTTAAAAAAAGAGATTTCAATCTATTCTCGATCAGGCTCTTTTTATCTCCGAACCGTTATGTATCTTACCAAATTCTGAGATAATATCACCCGCCCATTTATATATATTTTTTTCTGCTACTACTTCGCGCAGCGCTAACATTCTTTGCTTACGCTCCTTAAGCGGCATCTCTATCGCCTGCCTTATCTTTTCAGCGAACTCTTCTATATCAAAAGGGTTAAAAAATATAGCCTCTGATAATTCCCGCGCCGCTCCGGTAAACTGGCTCAACAAAAGGACCCCGTCTCCATCTGTCCTTGCTGATACATACTCCTTTGCAACAATATTCATACCATCATGCAGAGAACTTACCACGCAAACATTAGCCATTTTATAAAAAGCGAGTATCTCGTCAAAGACAAGATGGCGCCTCACCATTATGATAGGCGCCCAGTTCTCGGTCGAATGCTTCCAATTAACCTCTTCGACTACAGCGTTTATCTCATCGTTTAAATCTTTATACACCTGAAGATGTATCCTGCTTAAATCACCTATCTGTATCAGAACAACCTTTCCCTTGTACTTCGGATATTTCTCAAGAAATCTATCCAAGGCCCTTATGCGCTCTATTATGCCTTTTGTGTAATCAATTCTATCCAAGCCAAACATAACATAATCGATATCATAAAGATTATATTCCTCAACCAGAGGCTTTACAGACTTCTTCATCTCCGGCGTATTGGATTTCTTTTCAATAGCGCTATAATCAACGCTTATCGGGAACGCCCTAACAAGTGTCTCATGGCCATTGTAAATAATAGAATATCTTTCCCTGTCTATCCGCGCCTCAAGGGTTTTCTCTACTGTATCAAAAAAATTCTCGCAATGGTAACGTATATGAAAACCTAAAAGATCATTCGAAAGAAGGCCCTCGATAAGTCTCTTCTGTTTAGGGCAGATCCTGAAAACCTCTGAGTTTGGCCAGGGTATATGCCAAAAATGGGATACTATAAGATCGGGCCTCTTCTCCTTAAGCATCTGAGGTACAAGCATCAGATGATAATCCTGTACCCAGACAAACGCTTTTTTATGACCTACTTCCTCAAGTACCGCGTCAACAAACTTTTTATTTACATTATAGTAAGCCTGCCACTCATCTTCATTAAATTCCGGCCTTGTGTAAGCTATGTGGCATAAAGGCCATAAACCTTTGTTCGAAAAACCATAATAATAACCCGCTTCCTCTTCCTTGCTCAACCATATCCTTCTCAATGTATATGAAGGATCATTAGGCGGAACCTTTACATGGTTTTTACTGTCTACGGTCTTCTTGTCGGCTTTTCCTGAACCATAAGCAACCCATACTCCTCCGCAGGCACGCATAACAGGGTCAAGCGCCGTAACAGCACCACCTGTTGGGCGACTACAGTAAGTCTTACCTTCGCGCATAGTATGAATATAAGGTTCACGGTTAGAAACGATCACAAGCATCCTATCGCCAAGTATCTCTTTTACTGTATCCTGCAGATTCTTTTTTGTATATATCATTTTTGCTCCTGCTGTATTGTTCTTATCGGGAAAGGTATCTCAATACCTTCTGCATTGTATCTCTTGTGTAGTGCTTTTATGAACTCATGCTTAATCATATAGCTATCAACAAACTCCTTTGCCCTGAGTATAACTGTGAAATCTATACTAAAATCATTAAAGGTGTGATACCTTATAAAAGGCTTGAACTCAGGGACTCCGCCGGTTACGGTCTTCATAACCTCTTTACCTGCCTCGATTGTGACCCTTTCAACATGCTCAAGGTCGCTCTTATAATGAACGCCTACCTGGACAAGTACGGCTAGCTCTTTTTCAGGATAGTAATAATTACTGAGGACACTGTTAACCAGCTTAGAATTGGGTATAACAACTGTATTATTCGGAAGCATCCGTATCTTTACAGAGCGCCATCCAATCTCAGTAACATAGCCCTTTTCACCTGAGTCGAGTTTGACAAACTGCCCAATCTGAACAGGCCTATCGACAAGTATATGAATACCGGCAAAAAGATTCGAGAGCGTATCCTGTAATGCCAATGCCACTGCCAAGCTTCCTATCCCTAAAGCCGTTATCAGCGTTGTTATTTTTACGCCCAGGGAATCTAGAAGTATCATACACCCTATAACAATGATAATAAGTTTTATAAAATTCTGTGTCAGGCTAGTGACAGGCAAATTTGGAGCTACCTTGGACGCATACTCAGCTAATAATTTCGATATCCCGGTTGCAAGGGTCCATGTGATAGATATTATTATCAAGCTTAAGAATATTCTATCTACTACCAGGGACCAGTGTTCTGAAAAATCAGGGAGTATCTGTAAGGAAAAATATACCGCAGGTATAAGAATCCAGATAAAAGAAGGCCCCTTAACCGTTTCTAATACGATATCGTCTAAACGCATAGCTGTCTTTTTAACAACTCTATCAAGCAGGCTTAACAACATGCCTCTGATAAAAAAGCCTATCAAAACCAGCAGGATAAAAACTCCTACTGCCAGAGCATATTTAAAAGTAAGCGTATGAATTATCATATCAATCTGTAACATGGACATCCTTTAAGAGATATTGATGCAGATAATAACGGGTATTAAGCACTTATCGTAGTATAAGTATAATATATTATATAGGCTTTTTTGTCAAAGACTTTCTTTCCCTAAATCGCCCCCTCAGGATTATTTTCACCTAATATCCCTATACTCAGGTGATTTGCGCAAAAATGGCCCTGCACCAATTGCAGCAAAACCATTTTCACAAATAAAACATTCCCTTGCTTTAGGGCAATTTGAGCGGGACTTTTTTTCTGCAAATGGCAGGGTTTTTCCGTATTTTGCAAACTATATGAATGAGCAGAAAAACAGAGTGAGCAATCCACGCTAGGGATTGCGAACGATCCTGCAAAATTATCCTAAGCAAGGGAAGAATATTTTAAAAACTATTTGAGGCTAAGGGGTTTTGGATTAAGCGGAGGTTGAGACAGCTGTTTTACAGGCAGAAGGTAAATTTACACGCATATCTTTTATCTGAAGCTTTATTGATGTGATACCTTTGTAGGTATTTAAATCGCAGGAATAAGCAAGATCTATTCTCTGCTTTAAGGGGTCACTTGGCAAAGAATCTGCCATATTGAAACCAATGGCCTCTGCCGTTATATTTCCATCTGTAACCCACATCTTTAGAGTAGAACGTCTTAATACTTGCGGCACATTTCTTATACTGAGATTTTGTGATGAGAACACAGGTCGTGGATTACCAAACCCAAATGGTCCAAGGCTATCAAGATCCTCAAGCAAATCTTTGCTAAGAGATGATATGGGTATCTCTGTATCTATTTTAATACTTGGGATAAGATTCTCATCCGATATCCTCTCATTAGCAATAAGATTTATCTTCTCCTTAAAACCATTCAAACTCATCTTATCTATGGTTAACCCTGCCGCATTTTTATGCCCGCCGTATCTTTTCAAAAAATCTGAGCATTCACTAAGGGCATTAACAAGATTGAAATTCCTTATAGAGCGACAAGAGCCTCTGCCTTCATCGCCATCCATAGATATCATAACAGTAGGCCTATAAAATCTGTCGACTATACGTGAAGCGACAATACCTATAATACCTTTATGCCAGTTTTCACCCTCAAGCACAATGACTCTCTGTCGAGCAAAGTCCACCTCCGTCTCTATCCTTGCCATAGCCTGACGCAAGACAACGTCCTCCATTTTCTGGCGGCTTCTATTCTCCTTGGTAAGCATCTTCGCGAAGTCCACCTCCGTCTCTATCCTTGCCATAGCCTGACGCAAGACAACGTCCTCCATTTTCTGGCGGCTTCTATTCTCCTTGGTAAGCATCTTCGCGAGCTCGCTTGCCTGCTTAGGATTATCTGTAAGCAAAAGCTCCAAAGAGACCTCGGGCTTACCGAGCCTTCCAGCGGCATTTATACGCGGCGCTAGAATGTAACCAACATGATAAGATGTAATCTCCTTGCCTTTTAAATAAGACTCTTCTATAAGCGCTCTTAAGCCCTCTTTCTTAGTATGAGTAAGCTCGCTTAAGCCATTTTTTACAAGTATCCTGTTTTCACCGATAAGAGGCACTACGTCTGCTACAGTTCCTAATGATACCAGATCAAGCTGCTCATATAACCAGTTATCATCCTTACCCAATAGACCGGAGGCAAGCTTAAACGCGACGCCAACCCCTGCTAAATTTTTGTCAGGATAAGAACACCCTTCCTGCAAGGGGTTTAATATAATATCTGTATCCGGAAGCTTATCCCCCGGGGTATGATGATCTGTAATAATAATATCTATGCCAAGAGAATTAAGGATATCCACCTCAACGATAGCGGTAATGCCACAATCAACTGTAATAATGAGCTCTATTCCCCTTTTATGGATAGAACTTATATTTTGCGCGCTTAAACCATAGCCATCCTCAAGTCGGCTTGGTATAAAAGTATCTACATCTGCCTTTAATCTCTTTAGAACAGTGGATAGTAACGCTGTAGCTGATATGCCATCAACATCATAATCACCATAAATGAGAATCTTCTCCTTGCCGCTTATTGCTCTCTTTATTCTCGCGACTGCCTGCGCCATAGATTTCATCAAGAAGGGATCGTGAAGATTTAACAAACTCGGATTTAAGAAAAACTCCGCATCCTTAACTATTTTTATATTACGATTTACAAGAAGCTGGGCAATAATAGGAGATATGGAGATCGCTTTCATAAGTCGATCTTGAGAAATCAAATCTTGCTCTCTTATCTGCCAAATTTTTCTCATCTTATCCGCTCTTTAAAGGGTTCAATATGTATTGATATGTCTGTAACGCCTTCTATCTTATGTTTTATAATATCTTGGATTATATGGTTTAAGCTATGCGCCTTGCCTATTGTCATATCAGTATCAACCATAATATGGAGATCTATGTTAATATCATCCTGTCTGCCACGGGTCCTTATATCGTGACAACCCCTTACCCCTTCAACCGACAGGACGACTCTCTCTATCGCGCTGGCTGGAATCACCATACGATCACATAGAACATCAGAAGACCTCTTTAATATCTCAAAGCCACTGTAAGCGATAAGCAAAGCTATAAAGACTGAAACTATTGGATCTATAACAGGAAACCCGCTCTTAACGGCAATGAGAGCGGCTATAACGGATATGGATATAAGCATATCACTTCTTGTGTGCTCCGCGTCCGCAGAGAGTATATCACTCCTCAATACCTTTGACTCACCTTTCTCGTAAATATAGACGATACAATTTACAGCCAAGGTAGCTATCATAACAATAAAGCTAATCAGTGTAACTTCAGGCAGAACAGGGTGAAGGAATCTTATGACACCGCCTCTTATAAGATTAAACGAGATTATAAAAAGAAGTATGGCTATCACTATTGCCGCAAAAGTCTCATACTTCTTATGGCCATAAGGGTGATCGCTATCTCTGGGCTGAGACGCGACAGTAATCGCTATAAGCCCTATAATATTAGAGGCTCCATCGGAAAAGGAGTGAAATCCATCCGCGCTCATAGCGCTAGATTGCGTAATAATTCCGTACAAAATCTTCGCGGCTGCTACGATCCAATTAAGTAGCAGGACAAGGATTAAAACAGTACGAATTTTTTTAAAATGTATCTGCATAATTTTGACCTCAAAGCATTATTATTTTATACAGAAGAAAAAACAAAAAGACTTTTCTAAAAACATATATTCATAAGAGTAAAAAGGAAGCCATTTCTATAAAAACCTGGGGACAGGAACCACAATGACATCGATATAATTAAACACCTAGGACAAAGGCACTTTGTCATTAAAAGTTATTTATGACAGCTACGGGACTCGACTTGAGAGGCCCCTAGCAAGTTCTATATACTCTTATAGCCGCTTGGAACATCAAGGCCTGAATGGCTTATCTTCTTTTTTGCCATAGCAAGATAAGAGGGCTTGCTATAAAAATCGTTGAATATATACCTGAAATAAAACCTACTATAAGGCAAAACGCAAAATTATTAAGCACTACTCCACCCCATACAAATAATGCGACAGCAGTAAAAAGCGTTGTTAGAGTCGTAAATACGGTTCTGCCAAGGGTCTGATTTATACTTAAGTTTATAAGATCTGTAAATTTTATCTTACGCAGGAGACGCATGTTCTCTCGTATCCTGTCAAAAATAACTACTGTATCGTTGATCGAATAACCTGCTACAGTTAATATTGCCGCGACAGCAGTCAGATCAAACTCTCTTCCGGCTATAGCCATCGCCACGATTACAATTAGAACATCGTGAAAAAGCGCGACTACACCAGCAAAACCATATTCCCAATGCTTAAACCTAAAACCGATATATACCAAGATACCTAAAAGTCCGAAGATCAAAGCACGTATGGCATTCTTTCTTAATAGCTTTCCTACAGAAGGGCCTACTCGTTCAACACGCATGAGCTCAAAACTATTATCCGTTATTGAACTTTTTAAGGCGTTGTTAAGCTGCACATCAACATCTTCTGATGTGCGTATTAGCACCTCACGACCTCCTGTGATCTCTTGTATAGACGCACCCTTAAGGCCTAATTCGCTGACCACGGACCTTACCTTTGCTATATCTATAGGATTCCTAAATTGTATCTGCTGCAGTGTTCCACCGGTAAAATCCACGCCAAAATTTCTTTCACCACGTGAACCAAATATCGATAGTCCGATTATGACGATAACGAGTGAGATACCATAACAGATTTTTCTCTTTCCAATAAAATCTATCTTTGTATCATGTATCCAATTAAGCATCTTTAGGGTCTTAAAATTCGGTGAAAGCGCAAATAGCTGAAATATGGTGCGTGTTACAACAAGAGCCGTAAAAAGACTTGCGAATATACCTATTGTAAGAGTCATCGCGAAGCCCCTTATGGCGCCGGTACCGAACTGGAATAAAAGTATCGCAGCGATAAGCGTTGTAAGGTTAGAATCTATAATCGCGCTCAATGCCTTGCTGTAACCTGTAGATATCGCGCTACGTATTGTCTTGCCTGTGCGCAGCTCTTCTTTAACTCTTTCATATATAAGAACATTGGCATCTACTGCCATGCCTAAAGTCAATATAAGTCCTGCTATACCTGGCAACGTGAGGGTAAAATGGAAATACCCCATAACGCCAAGAATAATAAGAAAATTTAATACAAGCGCAAAAACAGAAACAATGCCCGCTAAAAGGTAATATACTGCCATAAAAACACATACAAAAAAAGCTCCTATTACTATCGCCTTTATTCCTGATCGAATTGAGTCCAGGCCCAAAAGAGGCCCGACTGTCCTCTCCTCTTCTATTACAACAGGTGCGGGAAGAGCACCTGCGCGCAATATAATAGAGAGATCATTTGCCTCTTCAGGACTAAACCTGCCCTGGATCACACCTTCCCCGCTCGGAATTCTCTCTTTTATAACAGGTGCGGATTTTACGTTACCATCAAGAACTATTGCCAAGCGTGTGCCAACGTTGTTACCGGTTATTCTGGCAAATTTCTTAGCCCCTTCTTTATTAAACGCAATAGATACTGTCGGCTGATTAAATGAAGATTGGTCAAATTTCACAAAAGCGTTCGTTAGATCTGCTCCGGTAATTTCCACGTTCTTTTCCAGAAGAATTTTTTCACCATTCTCGCCTTCCAGGAGCTCATATCCGCCTTCAATCTCTCCTGCTAAAGCTTTTTTTAGTTTCTCGGGGTCAGAAGATACGAGCCTAAATTCTAAAAGCGCTGTCCTTCCGATAAGCTCTAATGCTCTATCTCTATCAGTAACGCCCGGTAGCTGAATCACCATCTCATCCGTTCCCTGGCGCTGTATAGAGACTTCCTTTACTCCGAACTGGTCCACCCTGTTCCTTATAATCTCCAGGGCTCTATCCGGAGCGTCTTCTGCTTCCTCTTCTGTAAGTTTTGATGTGTCAACCTTAAGAACGAGGTGCATACCGCCCTGCAAATCAAGGCCAAGATTTATCCTTCCCTCTCTTATGATATTGCCTTCTTTATCCTTCACACTAAGCGGCGGCCAAAGGCTCCATATCGAAAGACCTATTACAACAAGAATCAATATAGTCTTCCACTTCAGATTCTTCTGCATTTAACAAAACTCCTTTTATATCGTTAATTGCTTGATGTCTTCTCTGTTTTCTTTACTACCCCGGATACTGCTGTCTTTGATATCTCTATCTTGACATTCTCATCCACTCTAATCACATATGTGTTATCCTTTATATTCACAATGGTGCCGTGAATACCGCCAGAGGTAATTACCTGGTCATTCTTCTTCAGCTCAGACAACATCGCCTTGTGATCTTTCTGCTTTTTCTGCTGCGGCCTGATAAGTAGAAAATAGAATATAACAAACATTAGTATAAGCGGCATTAAGCTTATCAAAGGATTTGGCGCCGCTGCCCCCGACTGTTGTGGTACCTGGCCCATCGCATACGCTATTGATAAAAACATATTTTAAGCCTCCATTTTTTTATCGGATTGTATACTGCACTCACCGAATTTGTGTTATGTTAAGTATTGTAATTTCCTAAAAATTCTTTCTTAAATTCCAGGAACCTGTCCTCTTTTATTGCCTGACGAATATTTTGCATTAGTTTAGCATAAAATGTTATATTATGCAACGACAATAGTCTCAATCCCAATATTTCATTTACCTTAAAAAGATGGTGTATATATGAGCGAGAATAACTTTGACAGCACGGACATTGGCACTCCGTATCTATGGACATATTATCTATTTTGTGTTTAGCGTTCTTTATCTGTATCTTGCCTGCCGAAGTAAAAGCAGCTCCATTTCTTCCATTTCTAGTAGGAACTACGCAGTCAAATATATCTATTCCCCTCTCTATAGACTCAAACATATCAACAACAGTACCTACGCCCATAAGATAGCGCACGCTATCCCGTGGCAACATAGGGGCGGTGGATTCCACTATCTCATACATGAGCTCACGCGGTTCTCCTACGCTTAAGCCGCCCAATGCATATCCATCGAAACCTATATCAATAAGCCTCTTTACAGCCTCTTTACGCAGATCTGGATACATACCACCCTGAACTATACCGAACAGCTGCTGATTATCAGAATATAGCCCATCAACAAATGCCTTCTTACTGCGAAAAGCCCAATCTGTAGTCAGATCAAGAGACCGCTCTACATAATCACGCTGCGATGGATATGGTATGCACTCATCCAATACCATCATAATATCACTGCCTAATACCCCCTGAAACGCTACAATAGATTCCGGAGTGATAAAATGGCGGGAACCGTCTATATGAGACTGAAACTCTACGCCATCGTTTCTTACCTTACGAAGCTGAGCCAATGAGAATACCTGGAAACCTCCGCTATCTGTTAAGATGGGCCCTCTCCATCCCATAAATTTGTGCAGGCCTCCCGCGTTCTTTATTACATCTGCGCCGGGCCTTAAAAAGAGGTGATATGCATTGGAAAGGATCATCTGCGTTCCTGAGTCTGCTATCTCCTCAGGGACAAGCGTCTTAACAGTTGCCAAAGTACCGACAGGCATAAAATTTGGAGTATCGACTTCTCCGTGAGAAGTAGAAAACTTTCCAAGCCGTGCCCTTGAATCTTTGTCTTTATGTATGAGTTTATACATAAGATTCTCAATCCTTAATCCTTAATTCTTGTGCTATCAAAGTATCAGCATGGCATCACCATAACTGTAAAAACGATATTTTTTCTCAACAGCCTCGTGATATGCTTTAATAAGATTATCTCTGCCACAAAGAGCAGAGACAAGCATAAGCAATGTTGTGCGGGGAAAATGAAAATTTGTAATCATGCCATCAACTATCTTAAAGCTATACCCGGGACGAATAAATAGATCTGTCCATTCTTTAATAGCACGCACACTGCATGTTGTCTCCTGTATAACTGCTGCGGATTCCAGGGCGCGGCAACAGGTTGTTCCTACGGCTACTATCCTTCTATTGTCTGCCCTAGCGCTATTAATTCTAAGGGCCGATTCTTCGGTTATCTCAAAATACTCCCTGTGCATCTTATGATTCGATATATCATCCTCTGTTACAGGCTTAAATGTGGCATAACCTACATGCAAGGTTATATAGGCTATCTCAATACCCCTTTTAGCAATCTCAGATAATAAGGCCCTTGTAAAATGCAATCCTGCTGTTGGAGCAGCGACAGCACCTTTCTTACTTGAATATACTGTCTGATACCTGTCCTCATCCTCTTTTTCAGGTGCTCTCTTGATGTATGGGGGAAGAGGCACCTGACCTGCCTTCTCTATAGCAGTTAGAACATCATCCTCAGAATAAAAACGTATACGCTTAAAATCTCCTTCTGCGCCTACTACCTCCGCCTCTAGTTCTCCACCGCCGAATATCAGCCTCGTGCCATCTTTAAATTTACGCGCAGGACGTACTAAACATGAATAAGTATCATTTTCGAGTTTATCAATAATAAGAATTTCTATTTTGCCATCAAGTCTGGCCCTCTTACCCATAAGTCTGGCATTTACAACCCTCGTATCATTTAAAACGAGAAGATCTCCTCTATTAAGAAGCTGCGGAAGATTACTAAATTTATAATGTTTACACGAAGAGTCCTCCTTATCAAGAAACAGCAGCTTTGAACCATCTCTCTCCTTAACAGGAAACTGCGCTATTAACTCATTTGGAAGATCATAATCAAAATCTGAAAGCCTCATCATAAACTAATCCTTGTAGCTATCTGATAACTTTACTATCTCTGCGCCGGGATAATATAAGTTCAATATCTGCTTAACATTTTTTCCTTTTTTTGCCATTGAGAACGCGCCCCACTGGCACAGGCCCACACCATGGCCCCAACCCTTTCCTTCAAGGCGCACATCCTTATCCATTATTCGTACAGTAAAATTCGTACTCTTAATAACCCTGGAACCTAATATATGGCGAAAATCCTTTGCGCTTATTTTTATCCGCCGTGTACGTCCTTTTAAAATAAGCTGAGTAATCCTTCCGGACGGATCCCTTCCTTCTATCTCTATTGCGGTTATTCCGGATATCTTGTGCCCTGCATTATTGAGCTTCTTCTCAATTTCTGCAAGAGAAAGATCAAGCTCCCAAGCAAAATGAGGGGAATTTTTGCAATATATGCATCTCACCCCTTTCAAGGGCTTTGCCTGAACATCCCATAGCCTTTTGGCATATTCTGTATGCCCGCCGCATGTAGCGTGAAAAAAAGCCGGCAAAAGCCGGCCATTATATACAAGTACTTCTCCTCTAGTCTCTTCTACAGCTTTATTTGTACGGTATTTTTCTGCGTACACACCTCCGTACACCTGCGAGCTTACATCTGACTTGAGATAATAATGCTTATCATTATTCTGCTCTGCCTGATAAAGCGCGAATGTCCTCGACGCTATAGCCTGTGCCTTTATAACCTCCATCGGCCAGCGGTGCGATACTTCATGGAAGAGAACGCCCTTAAGGTAATCTTCTAAGTTGATTATATTAATGGCACGGAGAAGCCCATCTTCTGTTTTTATGATCTGAAGGCTGCCTCTATAGAGCCTCTTGCCGAGATATATCGCTGGTTGTCTCTGAGAGATTATATGTATGGCATATATCTTGAACTTCTTCTTTCCAAAATCTATACCATAAGCGCAGGGCCGTATCTTTATATTATAAAAAGTCCTGCCCTCATCCAGAAGTTCTTCTGTCTCAAAGATCCGTATCTCATACGGGCCTTTTATAGAGAGGTTGAGCTCGCTTGCGCTATCCGCGACTACTACCCTAATCTTTTCTGGGACATTAATAATTTCTGCCATAAGGCAAGGGATAGATACAAAAAAAAAGGCGAGCAAACACAAAAGCAAAGAGAGGCTATAATGAAAAATTGGTTCTCTTACTCCTCTCATTCGACTTCTGCCCTCTGCTCCCTGCCATATGTCTTTTTTGATCTTTCGCGCTCGCTGTAAATGCAGCCACAGTATTTCTGATGATAAAGCCCCATCTCTTTAGAACGTCTGTGCGACTCACGAAACCCTGATCGGAAATCATCATAAAAAAATGCTACTGAGTGCTGTTGTTGCGCCTTTAGCGCGATCGCTTTCATCTCCTGATGATCCTGGTAGGGACTTATAAAGAGCGTGCTTGTAAAACCATCGAAACCATTCTTTGATGCGTATTCAGCAGCCTTATTCAAGCGTAGGGTCCAACATAGGCTACATCTTTGATCATTCTCCAACATAGGCTACATCTTTGATCATTCTCATGGAAGGTAATCTTTCTAAAAAAATCCTCAAACTGATAATCATTACAAAAAAATACCTTCACTCCTGTAGCTTCAGATAACTTTATACATGATTTTTTTCTATTTTCGTATTCAGACAAAGGATGGATATTCGGATTATAAAAAAACCCCTCAACATCATTGCCGCTATCACGTAACTTTTGAATGCTGTAAACCGCACAGGGCGCGCAGCAAATATGTAAAAGTATTTTCATAATATTAGTTCTACGTTCTACGTTATACACTCTATGCTTTAAACTTACAACATAAAATGTACAACTAAGCTAATTGCTTTCTATCTTTTCCATCCATGTGTTTATAAGCAAGTTCAGTTACCTGTCGCCCTCTTTGTGTGCGCTTCAAATAACCTATCTTAAGCAAAAATGGCTCTACTACATCTACTATAGTATCTGGCTCCTCATTAAGAGAGGCTGCGAGAGATTCTATGCCTACAGGGCCGCCATCGTAATAATCTATTATAGCGCTTAAGACCTTACGATCAACCATGTCAAGCCCCGCGTTATCTATGCCCTGTGACTTAAGGGCCTTGTCCACTATGCTCTCTTCAATATTGCCATCAAACTTAACCTCAGCGTAATCGCGCACCCTTCGTAACAATCTGTTAGCAACGCGTGGCGTACCACGTGAACACTTCGCAATCTCCATCGCCGCTGAATTTGTTATATTTACGCCTAAAAGTGCCGCGGAACGTATGATTATCTTTAGCAAGTCTTCTGGTTCGTAAAAATCCAGGTGATGAAATATGCCAAACCTACCACGCATGGGCGCTGTAAGCAAGCCTGAGCGCGTAGTAGCACCTATCAATGTAAAGGCCTTTAGGTTAAATTTTATAGTCTTGGCATAGGGCCCCTTATCTATTACAAAATCTATCTGAAAATTTTCCATAGCAGGATAAAGGAACTCTTCCACAACCTTTGACATCCTATGAATCTCATCAATAAAGAGAATATCGCCTTCCTCGAGATTTGTTAATATTCCGATAAGATCACCTGCTCTTTCTATAGCAGGGCCGGAGGTTGCTGTTATTTTTGTACCCATCTCATGCGCCATAATGTGAGCCAAAGTTGTCTTTCCCAGACCCGGAGGACCTGAAAAAAGTATGTGTTCAGCAGGCTCTTTACGTCTCTTAGCGGCCTCAATAAATATCAACAAATTTTCAACTAGTCCTGCCTGGCCAATAAATTCGTTTATCTTTGTTGGCCTCAGTGAAATACTTAGTATCTGATCCTCGTCCGTCTCCCTGCCGGTTATCAGCTTCTCCCTTGCTATATGTTGTTCTTTTTTAACATTGCTCATGGCTGAATCCTTTTCTGCTTATAAACTGCGTTCAGGAGTTCTTCACTCGCGGAAATCTTAGGATTCCTCTGTATAGCCTTCTCTATCATATCTTCTGCCTGCTGCTTCTTATATTGAAGCTGTATAAGTACTTGCAGTGCTTCGTTCTTGATATCCAACTTAGAACCGGAATCCATGTCATCTCCAAAACTATCCTGTAAAAGAGCAAATTTTCCTATCTTGTTCTGTAGTTTTGCGATAATCTCTTTTGCCCGCTGTTCGCCAATCCCAGGAAGAGATTTCAAAAAAACAAGGTCCCCTCGATCAATGGCTCTTGCTATCTCTGATATGGGCCTGTTTATAGCTCTTACCGCTGCCTTGGGCCCAACCCCGGATACAGTAATGAATCTTTCGAAAAATTCTCTCTCCACTTCATTTATAAAACCTATAAGCACCGGAAAGCTCCTTGAATGATCTGTAGCGTAATAATGAAATGTGAATAGAAATATCTCGCTATCTACCGAGGCAGACTCCAGTCCATTGTATACGGTAAGCGGGATAAGCACTTCGTATATTAACCCACCCACATCAATCGCAATGCTTGCCTGGTTCTTTTTAATAAGCTTACCCCGTATAGCATTAATCATATATTAGCAGCCTCCAAGTGTTTGTTCTTGGCGTGATAAACATACGTAAGGCACAGTGCGAGAGCATCAGTAACATCGAGTGGCCTATCAGAGTCTTTAAGATTTAGGATATTATTGACTACGCGCTGCACTTGTGATTTTGACGCGTTTCCATTTCCTGTAATCGCACGTTTTGGCGTCTTTGCAGGATACTCGACTACTTCGACATTGCCCTGACTGCAGCAAAAAAGAATAACACCTCTTGCATGCCCCATAAGAATAGCTGTCATAGGGTGCTTATAATGAGAATATAGCTGCTCTATAATGCATACATCCGGCTTATGGGCGTCTATGATATCTACAAGCTGATAATAGATAGTCTTAATTCTTACAGAAAGGGGATCCTTGCAAGATGTTTTTAATACACCTGCCTCTATTACAGATACGACACCTTTCTTATCATCTATAAGCCCGTAACCTGTTGTATCTAAACCTGGGTCTATTCCTAGAATCTTCATATTTCAGGTTATCGGTTTTTGGTGTTAGATTTTCGGCGATAACCGATAACCTGAAACCAAAAACCGAATCATTCCTCTTCTATTAATTCATCAGGTATATCAAAATTCGCATAAACATTCTGGACATCATCATGATCTTCTAACATCTCAACAAGACTTAAAACCTGTTTAGCGTCAGCGCCTTCAAGCTTTATTGTGCTAGCCGGTATCATGGTAATCTCCGCTGATTCAATAGCTATGCTTGACTTCTCTAAAGCATCTTTAACTTTTTCAAAATCAGAGATAGAGGTTGTAATCTCATACATGCCATCTTCTGTTTTCATATCCTCAGCGCCGGCATCAAGAGCAACAGACATCACAGTATCTTCATCAATATCATTCAAAGCAACCAGGATAAAGCCTTTCTTTGTGAATATCCAACTAACGCTTCCTGAGCCTGCCATATTACCGCCCTTCTTGGCGAATATATTCCTAATATCCGCGCTTGTCCTATTTTTGTTATCTGTCAGCGATTCAGCGATAATAGCCACACCTTTAGGCCCGTAGCCTTCGTATGCTATCTCCTCGTATGTAACCCCTGGAAGCTCACCCGTGCCCTTTTTAATAGCGCGATCAATATTATCTGCCGGCATATTAACAGCCTTTGCCTTGTTTACTACTAAGCGCAATCGTGAATTAGACCCGGGATCTCCGCCGCCCTGTCTTGCCGAAGCTGTCATCTCTTTTGCAAGCTTAGAAAATACCTTTCCTCTCTTTGAATCTGTAGCTGCTTTCTTATGCTTTATGCTTGCCCATTTATTATGTCCTGACACTTGCAACTCCTTGCTCTATGAGTTTCGTTATATATTATGCGTCGTATAATTTAGCGTTACGCGATACGCAATACGATATTACTCTTCCTTCTCATGTTCCTTTGATTCCTGATACTTTGCTATTATGCCTTGAGCCGCCTTTGCAGGCGTATCTTCATAATGTGAAAATTCCATATGATATGCCCCCCTACCGGCTGTTAAGGAGCGCAATTCTGTTGCGTATTTAAGCATCTCTGCTAATGGTATCTGCGCTTTTACAACCTGGTTAGCGCCTTTAGGCTCCATGCCCATTATCCTACCACGGCGTGAATTAATATCACCTGTTATGGAGCCCATCACATCCTCAGGAACTATGATCTCAACATTCATAACAGGTTCCAGAAGAACAGGACCAGCTTTTTGCACGCCTTGTTTAAACGCCATACTACCTGCTATCTTAAATGCCATTTCTGAAGAATCTACATTATGATATGACCCATCATAAATGGTCACCCTTATGTCAACCATAGGATATCCTGCGAGAGCACCTTCCTTCATCGCCTGCCTTACGCCCTTCTCAACAGCAGGTATATATTGTCTTGGCACAACTCCACCAACAATCTTATTTACAAACTCAAAATCTTCTCCTTTTGGAAGTGGCTCCAACTCCAGCCAAACATCTCCGTATTGCCCTCTGCCGCCAGACTGCTTCTTATATTTACCCTGTATCTGCACGCCCTTCTTTATGGTCTCTTTATAAGCTACCTTAGGCATGCCTAAATCAACATCTACATGGAAGTCATTTTTAAGCTTATTGACCATAACAGTAAGATGCATATCACCAAGGCCTGATATAATAAGTTCCTTTGTCTGCTGATTTCTTGAATATTGAAAAGTAGGGTCTTCACTGGTCAACTTGGCAAGTGCAGTCATTATTTTTTCTTCATCATGACGGGATTTTGGCTTTATTGAGAGCGATATCGCGGGTTCCGGCATTATTATAGGATCAAACATAAGTTTAGCCCCATCTGCCCCGATAGTGTCGCCTAGCTGAGTCTCTTTTAATTTTGCTACTGCAGCTATGTCGCCTACTGAAACCTCAGAAACCGCTCTCTGTTCTTTCCCTTGAAGTATAAAAAGCTGGCCTATCCTCTCTTTGCATTTCCTTGTAACATTGTAGAATGAACTATCGCTCTTTAATGTCCCGGAAAATACACGGAAGATCGTAAGCTGTCCAATAAAAGGATCTATCAGGGATTTAAATACAAGCGCCAAAAAACCGGACTCTTTTTTTTGCTCTACAAGAACCGGCTCTTCGCTTCCTTCCTCTTTTGCCTGTATCGGAATAGCTTCTATGGGAGAGGGAAGCAAATTTTCAATCGCCCGTATAAGCAAAGGTATCCCAATCTCTTTTACGGCAGCCCCGCAAAGCACTGGAAAGACCTTAGCCTCACACACGCCTTTTCGCAATGCGGCTCTCAATTCATCGTCAGTGAGCTCTTCTCCTCCAAGATACTTCTCAAGAAGCTCATCATCTGTTTCAGCTACTGCTTCCACAAGCTTCTCTCTGTGTTTCTGTGCCGCCTCTTTATCAGCAGGCTCAAGCTTATCCAAAACGCTCTTATCCAAAAGGGAGACCGTCTCTTTAAAAGAAGACTCCTTGCCTATTGGAAATTCCAGAGGCACGCAATTCTTTCCAAAAGTACTATTGATTGATTGCATGGCCTTGCTAAAATCGGAATTTTCCTTATCTAGCTTATTAACGAAAATAAGCCTGGGTACGTTTCGCGCTGCGAGCAGCTCCCAGCCTTTTTCCGCGCCTATTTCAACTCCACTTACTCCACAGATAACACATATACCCGAATCAATAGCCCTCATACATGATATAGCAGAGCCTGAGAAATCCGCATAACCTGGTGTATCGAGAAGATATAAAAGCTTATTGTTATGCTCTATATGAAGAACTTTTGACCTTATAGTAACCTTGCGCTCCATCTCATCATCACCATAATCACACATGCTGTTGCCCTGATCAACACTTCCATGCCTTGAATTGGCTCCTACGCTATAAAGCATAGAATCAATACATGATGTCTTTCCTGACCCTGAATGCCCAACGAACACAACTGCTCTTTTATCTTTTACATCTAGCATAATTGCAATTCCTCCTTTGGATAAGGTAATCTCCCATTGTTTGCATTCACCTGCAACAACGATTAACGCCAATAACACTTAAGACCTGCAAAAAGATGGGGATACGGTCAAGTTAATCCCGAAAATGCTATTGATAAAGGCATCCAGGATAACATAGTTAACGCTTCCTGTTAGCATGAGTTTGAACTATTATTATATAAAATGACTATTAAAGAGTCAAGA
>Ga0208648_1000333_pt1 | contig 49359 bp, 41 predicted proteins | sample AntAceMetag02UKL_FD_184772 | JGI IMG/M metagenome (GOLD analysis project Ga0208648, IMG submission 184772) | Saline lake microbial communities from Ace Lake, Antarctica - Antarctic Ace Lake Metagenome 02UKL (SPAdes) (version 2) | ecosystem: Environmental > Aquatic > Non-marine Saline and...
ACATCATCGTATACTCGATGCTGACTCCGCAGCACTTCCACAAATGACTTTACGCCATGTCGTAATGCTTTGTATTTTTCCTCCACCTGCGCTCACGCACAGACTCCGGAAAAACACCCAGCCCTATAGCTATCGAGGACTAAAAATCTTCACTTCGCTAAGCTCCGTTTCCAGGATTTTCAGCGATTGATTAATATCATGACCCTCTTTTTTAGGTTTGTCGGTTGGCTCCAAAATAAGTACTGATGTATTCTTAAAAGCAAAAACTTTGGCTATTATAGCGTTAAGTGCGATTGCTTTCTGTATCGGTACTGCAGCAGGCGTATTGATGACTAAAGTCATTAATACGTTTAGCAGCCCCCATTAACCCATTAATTGGTGCTGCCAGTGTATCCGCAGTGCCAATGGCCGCGAGAGTTGCTAATAAAGTGGGATTAGAAAGTAACCCGCATAATTTTTCCTGATTACGTACAACTCACAGCTAAATTAAAAAAATCTTAAAATATCAGTATGTTAAGAGTCTCATCATTCCCGAAGTCTACCCAGTCAAGCTGGGCACAAGCTTTATCGGGAATCTTTGCTTAAGCCACGAGATTCCTGCTAAAAGCATGCAGGAATGACGAAGATAGCTGAGAGTTATGGGTAATCAGGTAATTTTTTATTAATGCATGCGATTGTACTAAGTGTTGCCGGCGTTACTGGTTCTGCCATAGCTGTCTGGGTATTGTTAAGTCTGGTGCATGAGTAGAAGCAGGCGACATTTATAGCGACATCAATATATAGCTTTGCTCTTAAAGCTCTATCTGGCATTTTTTTTGGATAGGGCTTTTTTATTGTCTGAATGCTGAGTTTATTAATTAAACAATGTAATTTGGCGCATTAAATTAAGTTATATGCCTTGCATGAATATAAGCCTCATCTTTCCTTTTACGTTAATAAGACGGTTATAAAGTGTCAGAAAAAGATTGTTTTGTCTTTCATAGTCGTTGTAAATAAATTATAGGAAATTTTAACCATTTGATTTTAATTAATATATTGAATTTTTCTGGTTTTTTTAAACCGGGTTTAAAGTCTTGGATAAAACAGTGCGTTTGCAAAGAAATTAACGCCCTCAATAAATGGCTTATTTTTTGCATGAGCCATAGATTGTGTCGATGTCTATTTTAAAGTTCTAAACATCGACTTATTTTTATACTTGAGGGAGGTCTCGATGTTTCGAATAATAAGTTTGCGAGGGCAACAAAGGCTTATGTATATAAGCGGTTTATTGTTGCTCTTCATGTTTACTAATAGTTATGCAGCGGTCAATGATAATGGCATGCCGGTGTATAGTAATCCGGTTGAAGCTATCAATGCATTTGATCTGGTGGTTAACCATCCTGCGATTCCGTTATTGGATGAGCAGGGTAATAATGTACTGGAAACCAAAAATCCATACAGCCCGAAAAAGAGTTGTGCTGGCAGTGGTTGTCATGACTACGATGTGATTACCAAAGCACATCATTTTCAAATGGGGCGCGATGAAGCGAGTGATAACTATGGCGCTAAGCGTGGTCTACCCAGTTTAGTATCACCGGGTTATTTTGGCGGCTATAACTGTATGGGCGGTAGTAACCCTACGATTCTGGCGAAGAAAAATAATAGTAATCCAGAGGAGTTTATGGATTATGGTGCAGCCGGTTTTGTGAAATCCTGTTCTACCTGCCACTCTGGTGGTGGTTATGGCGAGTATGATCGTGATGGTATCCGTTATGATCAGAAAAATGTCGCGGATATTAAACTCTATGATGGCGATTATTATGAACCGCATGTGATGAATGGACAGTCGCATTTGATGCTTTGGGATTGGAAAAAAAGCGGTGTGGTTGAAGCTGATTGTATGGTTTGTCATGTGGATATTCCTTCAATGAAAGTGCCAGAAGATAGTGGCTTAGGTCCTGTTGCCTCTGGGCCTACGCGCACGCGTGCGCAATTTATTTCGGCAGGTTTTTTCCGTCAGGCAGCGTCTGGTTTAATGGAGATGATAACTAATAGCGAAGGCAAAAGCTTGATGACGGTTGAGCGAGCAATGCAGCCCAATCCGGGTATGCATGGTGCGCCAGGAGTGGGTGAGTCGATGCAATTTGTATTAGATGACAGTGATATGCCTAAGTTTAACTGGCATGCCGATGCCTTTGATGGCAATGGTCGCGCGGTCATTCCAATGTTGCGTTTTCCAGCGAATGAAAACTGTATGCAATGTCACTTGACCAGTAACTCACGTCGCGGTTTTTATGGTTTTGGTGAGTCAGCAAAAGCGACCATCGAGGCGGCGGGTGAAGATGCCAGTGATGGTGTGTTACAGGATGATTATCAGGATGATGTTCATAAAGGCAAAGTGTTTGTTATGGATAATGGTCAATCACGCGTGATTAATAACTGTAATGCTTGTCACGATAAGCAATATTACAAATCTAATTTAGCACCTATTGATCTGGATGCTAATCATGATTTTATGAAAGGCAACTCGGATATGGACGTGCGTAATGATTTGGATTTTAATCCAAATGCCTTATCGTGCGAGTTCTGTCATATGAACGCTAAAAATGCCAGCATCCCATCCGGTCATGATTCGCAATTAGCCGCGCATCGTGAATTATGGAAAGGTAACGGCGATATGGCGGGTTATAGTCAAGACAGTTTGACTAAAATCACGCAAACACATTTTGATGTTGTAGCTTGTCAGACGTGCCATATTACCAATAAAAAGGTGGGTGATAATCCATTGCAGATCTTGTATCGTTACCGCGAAAACGAAGATGGCAAGTCGAAAATGACGCCTTATAATCCGCGTTTACGTTATTATTGGAAAGATAAAAATTCAGGACGTATTTTCTCTAAAGCAGAGCGTAATAGTGTGTTTGTTAAAGGTACCGATGCTGAAGGAAATGACTACGGTATTATTGCTGATCCGATTACCGGTGAAGAAACTGGACGCGTAGGTGGTACAACCGGCAGACATGGCTTTAGCTTTAATGACCCTGATACCTATGAAGGTTTTGTGGGCTTGAAACAAGCCTATGACAGTTTATTACGCAAAAAAGGCTATGAAAATCCAGATACCACTATGGTTTGGACTGAGTCGAATGAGTATTTGATGTCACATAATACCCGTCCGTCACCAGAAGCTTTGCAATGTGAGCAATGTCATGAACGTAAACAAAGTGGCGCGTTTAGTTCTTTAGTGTCCCCTAAAGGTGTTTTAGGTGCGGCTAATGTCGCGAAAGTAACCACTATTCCTGATAATCGTTTAGTTACGGAAGGGATTATTACTCTTGATCTGCCGTATATGAAGTTACAGGAAAATGGGGATATTACTGAAAATGTGGACGATATTTTGTATGCAACCAAAATTGATCCCTTTATGACCTTGTTGAAAAACTCCAGTGCCAGTGAGATTTTGGGACAGTTTCAAAAAATGCGCACCAGTGATTTATTAACCGGTGTCGGACCACAACTTGCGGGAATTATGCAGGCTGATTTTGTCAGCCCGGATAGTTTTGTTTTCCAGGTGAATAAAGGCGCGGTGAATTTGCGTAATATGGCGGCTGCAATTGATGGTAATTTGTTAAATAGCGCGGTATTTCCAAGTTATTTAGGCGTTATGGGGAAACTTGTTGGCGCTGAAACTGCCGCACAAAGCATCTTGGATGCACGTCAGTACGGTAAGTTACGTTCGGATGTGTTTTATTTTAATGTGCAAGACAGCGCTAGAAAAACAGTGAAACTAAACGGTAGCTATATGTATGTTGTTGCAGCATATAAAGGTGATCGTAGCGATATCAATAGTATTAATGTCGTCATGGCTGATTTTGGCGTCACTAGCGTTAAAACCCTACCTGCAGCGGATATTTTGATGCTGGTGCCAGCAGGTGCAACTAACCCCGAAGCGAACGCTTCGCCTGCTCAGAATAGCAATGAAGGTCATGTGATCTTCAGAACCACTGAGTTGGGTTATTTTGTGGTTGCCGATAAATAAGTTTGCTTATTTTGTCAACCGATAAGGAAGGGAGCGCGAGTCGCTCCCTTTTTTTATGAGTTTTTTTTAAAGCACAATGAATTTATGAATACCCAGCAGTCAACAAACCGTGCCTATTTGTTACTTATTTTTTGTTCAGGCGTTGCTGCCTTGCTGTATGAAGTGCTATGGATGCATGATTTAGGACTCTTATTCGGCAATACAGCTCAAGCAACGAGCGCCACCTTAAGCGCATTTTTTAGTGGCATGGCCTTCGCTGAAAATCTTGGAAACGGAGCTTAAGCGAAGTGAAGATTTTTAGTCTGCGATAGCCGTAGAGCCGGTTGTTTTGTCGGAGTTGTAGTGGTCATTGTGAATAGCAACAAGTAAGTCGTGCGCGAAGGTATTTTTTTATCTCGAGATCAACATCATAAAACACGCTTAATGCAGCAGTTCGTGTTTTGTTGTTAAACGTGAGTCTTGAGAAAAATGCCTTATATGACTTATTTAGATACGGTAAATGCCTTATTTTTTATTTTTCTATGGAGGATAAAAAAATTTGATTCTGGTTGCATTCTTTTGATATTAAAGGATTTATAAGGTGTTTTTTATTTATGGCATGGTTTGTGTGTTACTTATTGCAAGAGTTCATGAGGCTCTAATTCATAAAGGGTATTTTTTATGTGCTAGTAGGAGACTGGTTCTGATGGATTAAGGAGGTATACAAGAGTGTGTGCATAACAAGGTGTTAAGTTTAGGAAAATGCAGCGCAGGATGCGAGATGCAAAGGATATTAAGGAACTGTTTAGTTTAGCAGTATAAGCAGGGAGACAAGGGATTGTGTGGCAAATGATGGAATCATTTGAGCTTGTTAGGGAGATTTAGGAGCTAAGGGTAATGGATTTTCAGGAATCAGTTTTACACGGAGTACTATTCTTAACGTAAGGGTATGTGTTAATTGCAGCGACTGGATGTGTGTGAGTTATTGAGGTATTCCACAGAAATGCGCTGATGGTTCAGGTTTTTCATTATGGGCTAAGGTATTAATAAGGATGTTAGGCAAGGAAGCTGAATCATTATATTTTATGAGATAAGAAAACATTTTTTTGATTCAGTGTAGATAAGATGTAGTTATTTATTAGGTCTTAGGCTCGCAGAATTGAAGTAAAGGTTCGCTTTAAATTTTCATAAGCTTTTTAAGAGGGGGCGCTTAGAGCGCTCCTTTTTTATGTATACGTTGTAGGTTTTTATGAAAAAAATACGTGAATTATCGAGTGACAATGGATCGGTGGATTTTATTAGCAAAAGTATGCCTTGGATGTTTGGTGCTGGTATCGCGGCAGGGCATTTATTGACAGCGTCTAGTTGTACGATTCCTCAGCAAGGCCGCTGTTCTGTTTGCGGGGGGTGTGTTGTTGCACTAGGCTCGTTGGTCGGTTGGGCGTTAATTAAACAACGTCAGGGCGATGATTTTTATAGCCAGAAATAAATTCAGTTTAGATTCGTTGTTACATAATGAGGTCAAACGTTCGTTGTGTCTTGTTTCTCTGTTTGTTTGGCTTGTCTCCTAGCGTTTGGAGCGCCTGGAATTGGAGTGGAACATTAAATTCAAAAATTCAAGCAGATAATCGCTACACTCGATATATAGACAAAGCCCAAGTATTTGGTGAAATATGGGGAAGTTTTGAAGCGTTTGATAATGAAAGTTGGCGGACTTCGGTAGATTTTGTTGCGCGTGAAGGAAGTAAGTATGGGTTAGAAGGCGTTTTTTATCAATTATATGTAGAAAAACTGCTAAAGGACTGGAATAGCACAGTTAAAGCAGGGCGCTTTCAACGATCGGATAGCTTGGGCTTTTATAGTTTGGATGGTGCTTCTATTTTATACCGATTACCGGAACAGGGCTTGTCCTTTAATGTGTATGGTGGAAAACCTACGAGGCAAGAGGATGTTCGTTCTGTCTCGGGGGATTGGTTGTATGGTTTAGAAATGATGAGTCATCAACAAATTGGTTGGCAAAATAATGTATTGCCTATCGATACGTGGCTATTTCGTATCGGTTTTCAACAATTTCATGATGATAATACCTCGACTCGTTTAAGCATGGCCAATACGCTAGAGGGACAATTTCCGCAAAGTTATTTACATGCTTATGAGTTGTCCTTTATGGCAACTTTAGAAACAAATACTGGTGTTTTTGAGGAAGTGTACGCTAGTTTATTGCTCGATGTGACAGAAAATAGCCGAGTTCAAGTCAGTTATGCGCTGTATGAGCCTAAGTCACCTTTTCCTACCTTTAAAGAAAAATTCTATAGTAATTATTACCAAGGCCGGCAGGATTTATTGCGCTTAAGTTTTGATCAAGCGCTAACGGATACCTTTAGTTATCATTTAGGTGGTCTGCGCGCAGCACGAAAGGCTGAAGCGGATATAGGCTACGGTTTTGATTTGGGTATACGCAGTGCATATTTTCGTGATTGGGATTTAACCGCCGATTTTGGCATGCTCGAGTTTGGTAAAAGTAGTACTTATAATTTGTATTTTGGCAGTACATACTCATTGTCAACTAAGTCTCTGATTGTTTGTAATCTAGCTTTCTCATTAGATACGAGTCCTTTGTATGGTGAAAATAAAGCCGCAGGGACAGAGCTAAAATATCGATATAAATTATTTAGTGATATTTTTCTTGATTTAGCGGGGAGCTATATTGTGAATTCACGATTAAATGATGAATACCGGGTTGGGCTTCAGGCAACTTGGTATTTTGATAATTTTCAACCTAAGGTCATGAATTAATGCGCTGGGTTATTTGTGTTTTTTTTGTATTTCTAACGATGGCTGTAGGTGCTGTTGAGCAAACAGCTGAAAGTAATAAAATGCCAGCATTACAGCTCCCTGAAGTCCCAGGAGCAAGCTCAGGAAGGATTGAACAAGAAGAAACATGGTGGGAAAAACGCGATCAGCGTAGTGATATATATTATCCACATAAGGCCCATTATGCGGTAATGGAAGAGGAAGGGGATAGTTGTTTATTGTGTCATGCTTTTCAAAAAAATGATGAGCATAATGAAGATAAGCGTAAGCCTTTAAATCTTATTGCGAATGAGCCTCTTGAAGAAATTTGTCATGATTGCCATGTTAATGAACGACGTGGGCCGTGGCGATGTGATGTTTGTCATGACGATCCTAAAAAAATATGGCCCGCAGATCATAATTCTGGATATATCCAGCATCATCAAGAAGATAGTAAGCAAGACATGGCAATCTGTGAGACCTGTCATTTAGATCGTAAGTTTTGTACAGATTGCCATTTTCGACGCGATACCTTAAACCGCTCTTATCATCCGTTGAACTATATAAATCGGCATGGATTAGAAGCAAGAATGATGCCGGTGAATTGTAGTCAATGTCATAACACGTTTTATTGTCGCGATTGCCATACTCAATAATTATGCATAAAAAAATCAGTTTATATTTTTTAATAGGATGTTGTTCTTGTTTGCTGATCATAGTACAGCCTAGTTTTGCACGTGATGTTTCATTAATGAACAACCAAATATTGTTAACGCCTACGCATGGTGGCGATGGCAGTGCATGGGGGCAAGCTAATTGTTCGGCTTGTCATGTGCAACGTAATATTCATAAAACTGTGCCTAAAATTCGAGATATTGTATTTAGCACCGGCTATCAGGGCTGTACTGGCTGTCATGGGAATAATGGAGCATTGGTAGAACGTAAGTGTACGATTTGTCATAATTCTGAGCGTTTGCCAGCTTCTCCATTACAGCATGCGGAAAAAAATCATAATTTTAATGTCCTGGAAAATTCAAAGCTTAGCGATACACAGTGCTTGGTATGTCATCAGGCAGCAGATATGGATGGTCAGTTTGAGCCAAAGGTGGATTTGACCCACTTTACTCAGCCGGGGGTAGATATGCCTTATCAGAATAGTTCGGAATTTTGTTTGCGTTGCCATAATGATGACCACCAGCAGCCAGGTTTTGAAATGTTGCCGCGTATATTGCGTGATCCCTTGGTGATGATGGATAAGAATTATCGTTTTATCGATAAACATGGTTATCCGCAGGGTAGTGGCGAGCGCACCTATGCAGGTTTGCGAGAAAGTGATTATCGTTATGGTACTTTAGTTGAATGCACGGATTGTCACGTGATGCATGGCACGCATAATGATAAATTAATTGTTGATCGCAGTGATGCAGCAATGAGTAAATTACCTGAAGCGTTAGGTAATATTCCCGTATTGATCAATGTCGGTGAAAACGGTAATTATGCGCAGCTTTGTGTGACCTGCCATGCCATGAGCGATATTGTCGAACAGGGCGCAGAGGATGCAGGTAATGGTTTGGCTGGGGTGCATCAGATTGGGACTGATTGCCGTACTTGTCATGTGCATGGGATGGCGGCACAAACTGGATTATGATGTTTTATTTTATAGCCATGTTGCTAGGCTTGGTGCTACCGGCGCAAGCAGAAGAAAAACCTGAGCTGCCGCCATTGCACCATTTAGTTGGTATTAAGCCATCTACAGCGATCAATATTCCCGATTCATTTAAGCTAGGTGCAGAAGGAGAATTAATTTGTGCAAGCTGTCACGGTTTAAAAGATATGGATAAAACCCCTATAGATAAAGTCGATACCGATTCGGCTGATTTTTTAGTGGGTGGTTCGTATCGAAGGCTTACCGGTTTTTGTTATCGCTGTCATGATGAAAAAAAAACACAGCGTGACAATATTCATCTGATGCTCGATGAGCAGGGTGAAATTAAAAAGAAAAACTGTACTTTTTGTCATGCGGAAGTACCTGAACGAGATAAGCTGCAAACTATTGCTGACGTTAAGCTACGCCTGCCACTGGAAACCATTTGCTTAGGCTGTCATTTAAAAGATCCGCATTTTAATGCAGTCGAGCATCAAGTTAAACCCGCGCAAGAAGAAATGCTCAAGCGCATTGCTACAAACAGCAAACAGCAAGGTATTATCGTGCCGTTAACTGAGAAAAAAGAAGTGGTTTGTGTGAGTTGTCATACTCCGCATCAATATGGTGTCTTAGATCCTCACACGCCACCAGGAAAACAAGTTAAAACAGCCGATTTAGAAGCAGGCGTCGATTATCAAGAGCATCCTTGGAATGCCGTATTTGCGGCAGATAAGGCCTTGCGTTTAGATGAATTTAATAAACGGCATAAGATGCAGGTTAAATTTTCCTATCAACGTATCGTACAGGAGACGCTATTGCGTTTACCCGCTAAAGACGGGCAAATGTGTTTAGTCTGTCATGATTTTAAAGATTAACCAGAGGGGACAATAATGCGCATTATCGACAATATAAAAGCCATTCCGAAAGTACAAAAATTTCGTTATGCCATGATTTTTCTGGCGAGTGCGAGTTTACTTGGGCCATTAGCTTTTTTGCCGCAATTTGTGGGGAATGATGATCTTTGCGGTACGTTATGCATGCGCCGCTTTTATTTATATTTTCCGGGCATGACCTGGGATGATTTTTTTGTACATGTGAATGCCGCAGCGATTGGGGTGATGGCCTTCGCTATGATTTTGCTGACTACGCTTATTTTTGGTCGTATATGGTGTGGTTATTTATGTCCGGTGGGTGGTTTAGCAGAACTCAGTTCACGTATGCTCAATGATCGCTGGAAAATTGAGTTTCGCTCATTACCCCAAGTGCAAATTCGCTACGGTTATTTTGGTTTTTATTTAATTGCCATGCCGGCATTGGGTATTAGTGCCTGTAGTTTATGTAATTTCATTACCATTCCGCGTTTAATAGAAGCAATGAGTGGCGAATATCACGGCATGATTTACCTAGTATCAAGTGTGGGTTTAGTGAATTTAGGTTTATTGTTATTGCTCGGTGTATTTGCCAGTAAAGGGCGTGCGTATTGTCAGTTTTTATGCCCTATCGGTGCGGCAGACAGTATTGTGAATCGGATCGGTGCAAAGCTGCCGTTTGCACATCGTATTCGGGTCGCAAAAGAACGTTGTACTGGGTGTAATATCTGCGCGCGAAACTGCATGTGTGGTGCTATTAAAATGGTCGATAAAATAGCGACCGTCGACCAAATGTCTTGTATGTCTTGTCACGAGTGTGTTGATGTCTGTGATTGGAATGCTTTGGCCTGGACTACGCCACCTAAACATCATATTAACGAACCTAAACGCATTAAAAAGAATACCGAAATCTTTCCTTTGCCTGATTGGCAAGCCGTGCATATTCAGCCCAAAAAAGAAGTGGTAGTAGGTGCAGCCAGGGCTCTGCTGCAAGTGAGCTGGGTTAGCGTATTTAATGCTATGGTGCTATTGACTGTAGTGTCTGTAGTTATTGTTGGTTCATTTTTATAAGTATTGAGTAAAGTTAATAGTCAGTATGTTGCGATCTTCACTGTTAGTTTTTCTGTTATTTCTTGTGCAACATAGTGCCAATGCTAATCCACGCTATAGTGACCCCGATGGCTGTTTATCCTGTCATGCCTATGAAGGCTTGAATTTTATTGATGAAAATGGCGTTGTGCGTAGTGCAACGATTAATCGTGAACATTATGCCAGCTCCTTGCATGGTAGTGTGCCCTGTAAAGATTGCCATCGTGAAGTCGTTGATTATCCGCACAAAGTTGAAAATACCGAGGTGGATTGTAGCGAGTCTTGTCATATCGAAGAGCCATCCGAAGGGGTTAAATACAGCCATGATGTGATCCATGAAGAAATGGATAAATCGGTACATGCCGATGGCTGGTATAAAGGTTTAACTGGCGGCAACCGACTTGAAGAGGTGGAAACAGAGCAAGATCCATCGTGTCGTCGTTGTCATAGTAATACTTTATATATTGCTGAAACCCAATTAGAAAATTTTAAAGAGTCCTTTGATCATGCGGAAACCGAGTGCGGTAATTGCCATCAGGGTAAAGTGTGGATGGGGCAATTTGGCGGCCATATTTTACGCCGTTTTGTAGGTCGACGCTGGAATAACAAAGAAAATAATCAGCTGTGTATTCAATGTCATGGCGATATTGACGCAATGCGTGAGGTGAAGCAGGAAGACCCAGAAACCTTAGCAGAGCATCCGCCTAGTGAGCGTTTTGTGCAAAGTGCAGCTAGTTATACTAAAACTTTGCATGGTCGATTGATTGATGCAAAATCTACTTTTGGTGCCTCGTGTATTGACTGTCATGCCCCGAAGAATTGGAAACATGAAATTCGTTCGTATCATGATGAAAAATCTGCATCACACCCTGATAATCTTGGCAAAACCTGTGGTCAATCGAATTGTCATGGCTATGCTAAGAAACCGGGTAATGAAGGCTTTACTATGACTGATATGCATGACTTAGCCTTGCTCGGCCTAACCGATATGGATAATCCTTTAGAAGTCGAAGGTTTATCAGAATCCAATTGGTTTCGTAGTGCAGGCCCTTTAATATTAGCCGCATTAGTTTTTGCGGTAGGAAGTCTGATTTGGTGGTTGCTTTATCGTACAGATAAAAAGATTTTAGCGATTTTAGGTGGTGATCGTTTTGAGCGAGTGATGATTGGGCGCAAGGGTAAGCAAAAAAAAGCACACACTAAGAAGACGTCCGTAGCGAAGAAAGTAGCACCAAAAGTTGCTGTGCCTGTCGATGAAAATCTCGGTATGACTAAGGTGGATGAAGCTATAAAATCATCATCAATGACAGATTCAATCCCGACACAAGAGCCAGAGCAGACAGCAGTCAGCCAACAAAAGGATGCCTCAGCGCCGGCTATAAAACGGAATGATACGACAAAGCCTGATAGCACAGATGATTAAGAAGTTTAATATGGCATATCGAATTTTTATAGTGTTGATGCTTAGTGTAGTTAATACTGGCGTTTTTGCTGAGGGCTTGTATTTGCAAACTCTGAATAAGACGGTTTTGAATGCAGAACAAATCCAAAAGTCGAAACAAAAAATAGAGGAGCATAAGTCGGTTACTGTGCGTGAAAAACTGGCAATCGAGCCGTTTCATAAGCGTGGGCAGATAAATAGCTCTTTGGAATACAGCGTGTGTACAGGCTGTCATTTATCACCTCCACATACTAAAAGTGACCGGACGCGTACCTTTATGAATATGCACACGCAATTTATAGCTTGTGAAACTTGTCATTTTCGACCTGAAAACACAGAGTTGAACTATCAATGGGAAGATGTGCGGGAGGGTAAAATGTTGCCAGCGAAGCAAGAGCTCTTTAGACAAGTAGTCATACCCGAGGAAAAGCCCGAAGAACGCATTAAAACATTGCACTCAGTTAATAAAATAACGCCTTTTTATCAAAAAGAAGCAGTTGTTTTGCGTAAAAATAGCGCCTTTGCTCAGGAAACTGTACGGATTTGGATGGATGGTTCTTTGGAGGCAAAAGCAAAGCGTCGCGCTTTAATTCATGCGCCTTTACAAAAAGAAGGGCCAGAATGTCAGGCGTGTCATGATAAGCAGCAAAACTTTCTGAATTTGACTGGTCTAGGTGCTACGACTTATCAGATTGAAAAGATTCAAAATAATATCATTGCCCAATTTTTTGCCCGTTATAAAGATAAAGAGCAACGTATTCGTATTATGAGTATCTTGCAATGATGCGTGTTGTTTTAAGTCTGATGCTGTTGTTTGCTCTATCGCCTGTCTGGGCTGCACAGCAACAAATGCCTTTCAGTATCAGCACAAAAATTATCCAGGCAGATTTTAATCAGCCGAGTGGCTTAAGTCTGGATGCCGCAGGGCAGTTATATGTGCTGGATGGAATGAACTCCCGGGTTGTGGTGTTTTCACCTGAGGGCAAGCGACTGCGTGAAATTAATACTCAACAGACTGAGCATGATTTTTTTAAGGCCATGGGTTTAGCGATACACGGTGAGAGTCTGTATATTGCCGATCCGCGCCAGCATCAAATTAGCCAATATTCATTACAAGGGCAATGGCAACGTAATATTCCTTTGGCAGCACCAGAAAAACAAACCCTATTGCCTGAACCTGTAGCTTTATTAGTGCGTGACCATGACATTATTTATGCAGATAGGCGTTGGCATCGCTTGTGTTATCTGGATATTAAAACTGGAGTTGCAAAACGCTGTGTTGGTGAGCGCGGCGAAATGGAGGGGCAGTTTCAATACCCGTTTCAAATCGCAGAAGATCGCGATGGCTATCTGAATGTTGTCGATGTTTTAAATGCGCGTGTGCAAGTATTTGATCGTAGTGGGCATTATTATTCACAAACCGGGCAATTTTCCATGCAGAATTTTTATCGTCCCAATGGCAACGCATTTGATTCTTTAGATTTTCAATATATTAGTGATGCCTATTTAGGTACGATTAGTGTTTACCAAAAAGGGCGCTTTTTGGGGTTACTGACCAATATAGAAGGACAGGCTTTAAAATTTAATGCGCCTGGCGCAATATATTATGACCCCTCGGGTTATCTCTATGTGCTGGATGCTAAAGCAGAGCAGGTGACACAGGTCGTGTTAGATTATAAATCCTTAGCTAATTACCCGGATAAACAAAAGTCGATTTCGCGTAAAAACTGTGTGCTGTGTCATTTAAGCTGGGGGGAGGGTGCGCCGGAAGCGGGACTACGCGATGGGCAAGATGTCTTGCCGGTTGCATCACTGGATATGTGTTATAGCTGTCATCATGGTGCGGTATTAGATTCGCGCCAGGCTATTTTACATGCGTATCAGCATCCCACTGTTTATGATGCGGCGGATAAAAAACAGATGCGCTATAAAGCCTTGCCACGTGAAGATAAAATTCCCGAAATTTATCCACATACCGAGAAGCAGGATTTAAGTTGCACCAGTTGCCACACCCCTCATAATAACTCTCCAGAGCCGCCGACCTTATACAGTGAAAATCATAATGCCTGGTTACGTGGCACCGATTACGGTAGTGAGCAATGTGAAGCCTGTCATGAAAAAAATGCCAAACAGTCTGGGCGTGAAGCTGCAAAAGTACATGGGCTTAATCACCCTTTGGGCGTGAAAATGCACAAACCTGAGGATAAAACTCCACGTCACTTAGAGACGCAAGATCCGTATTTACAAAAAGGTTTACCTAAGGCTTTATTAGCTAATGGTGCAGCTTTAGGGGAGGACGATGCTTTGGTGTGTCAATCGTGCCACCAGATTCATCAGGGCAAAACAGAACATTTATTAATTCAAACCGATAAAAGTGGGGCTTTGTGTGAAAGTTGCCATCAACGCCAAGCGCCTAAAGATAAAAAAGCGGCGCGTAAAGCCGGGGTACATCCAGTTAATATAGAGCTGGAAGAGCCGGTTAAAATTCGTGGCAAAAAAGTCGAAATAGTACAGTGTCAAAGCTGTCATAAGGTACACGAAGGTACTTTAGGTACGGCATTATATCCAGACAAGATTAAAGACGCGGAAGAATTATGTATCGGCTGCCACGAACGTCAACATGCAAAGGATGATAAAGACGCTGCAAAAAAAGGTATTCATCCGATGAATATAGAATTAGATGAGGCGGTAAAAATAGCCGGTGTCGAAGTTAAAAAAATTGGCTGTCTCAGTTGTCACGCAATACATTCGGGCAAGCCAAATACACCGGCTTTACTTGAAGAACATAAAAACGGTGCGTTGTGTGAGAATTGTCATGCGGGCAAGCAACGTGTTGTCGGGGCGGATCATGATTTACGTGTTACCGCAAAGGACTCACAGAATCAACAGGAAGAAAAGCCTTTGCATTCAGGTGTTTGTGGGAGTTGTCATACTTTACATCGCGGCGACGCAAAACAGCCTTTTTTAAGTGCCGTGATAAGTGTCGCTGAGCAAGAGCGCGATAAAGCCGCACCGGGATTTAAACGTGATGAATTGTGTTTGAACTGCCATCAGAAAGAAGGCATTGGTAAGGATAAAGAAATTACGTATTATGGGCATCCTTACAAAGATATGGTGCTCCGTTCAGATGAAAAAATCATGCCTGTCTTGAGTCCTGTCGATGAGAGTGTCGCCGAAATTGGCGCAATTGCTTGTATTACATGTCATGAGCCGCATACGTGGCATCCACAGGAAAAAGTAATAGCAGAACCCTATTCAGTGCTGAATTATAAAAAACAAGAAAACCAGGAAGGAACGGTAAGTAACAGTTTTTTACGCTATAAAGGTGTCGCCGGTACTTTTTGTGTCAGTTGTCATGGAATTGAATCCTTGCCAAAGTATAAATATTATCACCACAAAGAAAAAGCCCGGGCTATTGGGGTTGACTATTTGCATTAGCGTTGTCTTATTGAGTTGGGCGGCTAGAATACTCATTTGTATCAATTTTAATCGTTAGTTACCTATTAATTTTAAGTGTCAGTCAATGCTTGAGGCAAAAAAATCTTTTTTATAGGCTGTATCAGTTAATTATTGTTTATATGTTCATGGTCTTTAAAAAAGGCTCTATGTGAATCGTAGTGGGTAATGCGATAATACAAAGATGAGTAGTACAACTTTATTTAGCATGGCCCTTAGCCTACAAGCTCCATGGCAAATGGAAGATATTTCATTTGTTTCCGGCGAATCCAAATCAAAGGAACTCTATAAAGGTTTTCAGCAACACCTGGAAAAAAAGGTGTTCCAGAGGATCAGGTCACGCAGCTGAGCATGGATCTTTCACCCGCTTTTATTGCTGGCGCAGCTGCCTACTTTCCAGTCGCAGAAATTACTTTCGACCGGTTTTATGTGGTCAAATTACTCAACGAGGCTATGGATAAAGTACGTAAAGATGAGCGTAAAGAGCATGAGGCGTTGAAAGGACTAAAGTACACGTTCCTAAAAAATCGAGAAAATCTTTCGGTTAAACAAGAAGCATCAATGGTAGAAATGATTCAACTTTATCCAAAGCTAGGTGAAACCTATCGACTGAAAGTTCTGTTCAATGATTTATGGGAAATGCCCAGAAAATCAGCGGCATGCGCCTTCCTGACGCAGTGGTGCAGCGAAGTAGAAGCCGCTAAAATACCGGCCTTCTTGACCTTCGCAAAAACGGTTAACGCGCATTGGTCTGGCATTGTTCACTGCATTGAATTACACTTCACAAACGGTATGTTGGAAGGCATGAATAGCAAGGTTCAATTAGCCAAAAGACGCGCTAGGGGTTACCGCAATATCAACAACTTTATCAACATGATTTACTTTCTCTGTGGAAAAATGAAGTTTGATTACCCTCTGTATTTTACTTAGAGCCTTAAAAAATAGGTTTTTCATTGAATAAATGTACGTTTGAACTTTCATTAACTGAAGGCAAAGTAAGTAAAGCGCATATTCAGGGCGACTGGGTCATGGGTAATACTGTGCCCAGTTTCAAGTCAGTTAAGCCACAATTGGAAAAACAGGGCTGTGTGCAACTTGATTTAAAGAGTGAGCAGTTAGGTCGCTGGGATAGCCGTTTCGTGCTTTTTTTATTTGAGTTAGATGCTTATTGTAAAGAACAGAGTATTGTCCTGAATATGGCGGATGTGCCCTCTGCAGCACAAGGCTTATTAAATCAAGCCTCTGCTTTTCCAGTGCGTGATAGTGGGCAAAAGATTCTAGAAGAAACATCATCTCTTGCGCAGATAGGACAGTACACTCTGGCTTTTTATCAGCAAACTCTGGTCATGTTAACCTTTGTTGGTGAGGTATGCCTGAGCAGTTTGCGTTTATTACGTGGTAAAGCCTGTTTTCGACAAAGAGATTTATGGCTGGTTATGCAAGATTGCGGCCCCGGCGCATTAGCTATTGTCACATTAATTAGCATGCTAGTGGGATTGATACTGGCATTTGTCGGTGCCATGCAGCTCAAGATTTTTGGTGCGCAAATTTATGTAGCCAATCTGGTGGGGTTAGGTATGGCCAGGGAAATGGGTGCGATGATGACCGCTATTATTATGGCCGGGCGTACCGGGGCAGCATTTGCTTCGCAGCTAGGCTCCATGCAGGTGAATGAGGAAATTGATGCTCTGGAAACTTTAGGTATTTCACCGATTGATTTTCTCGTCTTACCGCGTATGTTAGCGCTGATTATTATGCTACCGCTATTATGTTTATATGCTGATTTGATGGGGATTCTGGGAGGATTAGTAGTCAGTGTGACTTTGCTGGATATTTCAGTGGTCGAGTATTTAATACAGACAAAATCCGCACTCGATCTGAATGACTTTTTTGCTGGATTAATTAAAAGCAGTGTCTTTGGCGTATTGGTAGCCTTATCTGGATGTCTAAGTGGTATGCAATGTGGACGCAGTTCTTCTTCCGTTGGCGATGCAGCAACAGCCTCCGTAGTAGCTGGAATAGTGAGTATTGTAGTGGCAGATGCTACTTTGACAGTGGTTTATCAGATTATAGATTTTTAATATGAAACAAGTACATATTGAGGTTAAAAACTTAACGATGGCTTATGGTGATTTTATTATCCAGAAGGATCTTAATTTCAGTATTTATAAAGGCGATATTTTTATCGTAATGGGCGGTAATGGCTGTGGGAAAAGCACCTTACTCAGGCACCTATTAGGTTTAAAGGCACCTGCCGCAGGAGATATTTATTATCAGGATGAAAATTTATGGAAAATTTCTGAGATAGAGCGTAAGAAAATAATGCGTGCTAATGGTGTCATGTATCAAAGCGGTGCCTTATGGAGTTCATTGACCCTGGCTGAAAACATAGAGTTGCCCTTAAAAGAGTATACTGATTTAAGTAATGAGGAAATTCAAGGCCTGGCCTACTTTAAGCTGGCATTAGTCGGGCTGGTGGGATTTGAAGAATATTATCCGGCAGAAATTAGTGGTGGCATGAAAAAAAGAGCCGGCCTGGCAAGGGCTTTGGCATTGGATCCAGATATTTTATTTTTTGATGAACCTTCCGCTGGTTTAGATCCTTTGAGTGCCAAATTATTAGATGACTTGATTATAAGTATTCAGGCTAGTTTAGGCACGACAATTGTTGTCGTAACTCATGATTTGCCTAGCCTGTTTGCCATAGGTACAGATAGTGTTTTTCTGGATTCGATCAGTAAAACACAAATTGCGCAAGGTCCACCTAAAGATTTATTAAATAAATGTCCGAACCCTGTTGTACAACAGTTTTTAAGTAGAGGGATGCATGAGTAAACAAGCTAATCCGACTATTATCGGTGTTTTTGTGATGGGAGCTGTGCTGATCGCTCTTTTGGGTATTACTGTGTTTACCAGTGGTCAATGGTTCACGGCGAAATCCAGATATGTTATTTATTTTAATGAATCAGTGAATGGTTTATCTATTGGTGCTTTGGTAAAAATGCAGGGTGTCCCGATAGGTAAGGTAACCGATATTCAAGTGCAACTAGATCCAGAAACTAAACGTATATTGACACCGGTATTTATTGAAATAGATCATCAAAAATGTAAACAAATACTGGATCTAAAGGATCCTCATAGCGACAAGATGGTTATGGAGCAATTGATAAAAGATGGTTTGCGTATGCAATTGCAATATACCAGTTTAGTCACTGGGCAATTGTATATAGAATCTTTATTAAACCCCAAGTTACCAATTAAGTTAACTGGTTTAAATAAGGACTTTGCTGAATTGCCTGCGATTACCTCCAGTAGTCAGGAGGTGCAAAAAAATATAACTGATGTAATTAGAGAGTTTCAGAATCTTGATATCCAGGAATTGTTTACAGAGTTGTTGTTAGCGGTTAAAAATATTAAGCAAATCACGGGTTCTGATGAAACCAAACAGGCGATTCATGCTTTATCAGCTTCTTTAACTGAATTAGAAGATATTCTGACTACTTTTAATAAGCATTCAGTATCGATTGCTGTTAATGCTGAAACAACCTTGAAGCATAGCAGTAGTGCTATGCAAAAACTGGATAATGCAACTGAACCGTTATTGGCGGATATTCAACAAACGATCGCAAATACTAATCTAACGCTTAATCAATTTAAAGTGAGCGCAGAAGATGTAGGCGAAGTATTCAATGGAGATGCGCAGTTACAGCGAAATTTGAATAGTACTTTAGTAGAGTTAGCTCGCTCTGCAAAATCATTACGCTTATTGGCTGATTATTTAGAGCGTCACCCTGAAGCGATTATTCAAGGAAAAAAACGCTAAACCTTGCAGCAAGGGTGGACTACATTTTTGCCCATCGTATGGTTTTGGTTTGTTTCGTGTATTTTTGCTAAATAATAAATTCAGTATACAAACTATACTATTGCTGGTCTCAAAAACGGTTCTTTCTTTGACGGAGCTCGGTAAAGACAGCTAGTTCAGATGCTCCTTGCATAGCAAGCGTTTGTCGTATGTCAGGGCTGTCAGCACGTAAAAACGGGTTAGTGGCAAGTTCCTGTTCTACGGTTGTCGGAACGGTCGGTTGATTATTTCCCCTGAGTTGCTTGATATGTTCAATTGCTTTAAGTAAGTCAGTATTATCTGGTTCCACTGAAAGTGCAAACTGTGCGTTTGCCGCTGTATATTCATGCGCGCAGTAGACTTTTGTATCTAAAGGAAGACTGGAAAGCTTTTTTAACGATTGTAGCATTTGTTCAGCTGACCCTTCAAACAAACGACCGCAGCCCATTGCAAACAAGGTGTCGCCACAGAAAAGTGCATTAGCTGCAGGTTGATAAAAGGCAATATGGCCGATAGTATGCCCCGAACAGTTAATCACCTGAAACTCGTGGTTACCCAGTTTAAAAGTATCACCTTCATTTAATTTTATATCAATACCAGGAATGCGTTGCTGGTCTGCCGCAGATCCGACAATCTTACACTGAGTTTGCTTTTTTAAAGTAAGGTTAGCACCAACATGATCTCCATGATGATGGGTGTTAAGAATATAGTTAAGTTGCCAGTTTTTTTGTTTGAGTACACTTAATACAGGCTCTGCTACCGCCGGATCAACAACGGCTGTTTCTTTTGACTCAGGGTCATGAATAAGATAAATGTAATTATCATTAAGAACGGGAATTTGTTGTATGGCTAACATAAGAATCACTCAATGAAAAGTAAGGGTAGGCAATGCTGATGCCCACCCTTGGTTAATTTATCCTGGTTATTTAATCACAAAATACAGGAAGCGTTGTCCGCGTTGCAAATGCAGAAGTAGTTGATCGTGTGTTAAGCTGGCCGCCTTTTTTAAATCCGCGAGTGTTGCAAGCTCTTTTTTGTTGACTGCCAAAATAATATCACCCTCCATTAAACCTACTTGTGCTGCAGGACTATTAGTTTGTATATCAGTAATCAATAAGCCTTTGCTAACGCCTTGATACGGTTGTTTAGCGCTCAGCTCTTTTAAAGTTGCACCTTTTAATAAGGGCAATTCAGTAGACGAGGCTGCGAATTGTTCTGGATTTAAACCGCCTATCTTAGCAGTTACTGTCATGAGCTGCTTATCGCGGAACAGATCGATAATCACTTCTTCATTGACACGCTTCATGCCGATATTAGTCCGTAATGAACTAGCACCGGTTATTTTTTCACCATTGATAGCAATAATCACATCGCCTGCCTTAATGCCTGCTTTTTCAGCGGCACTATTAGGCGTTACTTGCGATACTAACGCCCCACGTTTGCCTTTCAAGTCCATGGCATCAGCAAGGTCAGAGTTTAAATCCTGAATTTGTACACCTAACAAGCCACGTTTAATCTCACCATGCTCAAGTAACTGATTCATGACTTTTTTTGCCATATTAATAGGAATGGAAAAGCCAATGCCTACATTACCACCTGAGGGAGCGAGTATCGCAGAATTAATACCGATCAAGCGCCCACGTAAATCAATTAATGCACCGCCTGAATTACCTGGATTGATGGAGGCATCTGTCTGGATAAAGTTCTCATAGCCTTCAATACCTAGATCGGTGCGTCCCAAAGCACTAATCATGCCTGAAGTCACAGTATGGCTAAGGCCAAATGGATTACCAATTGCCACAGCAAAATCTCCGACCTGTAATTCATCAGAATCACCGATAGGAATACTGGTTAAGTCTTTGGCTTCTACTTGTAAAACAGCAATATCTGTTTCTGCATCAGTGCCAATTAATTTAGCTTTTAATTTTTGCTTGTTATGTAAAGTAACAAAGATAGTGTCGGCGTTGGCTATTACGTGGTTATTAGTAATGATATAGCCCTTATTCGCATCGACAATAACGCCTGAGCCTATGCCTTGAGTTTGTCGTTCTGTAGGCATTTGTGGCATAAAACGACGAAAATAAGGGTCATTCATCATCGGGTGCTGTTGCACAGCAACAGTGCCTAACGTAGAAATATTCACAACGCTGGGTAATACATTTTTTAGCATAGGTGCGAGCGTTGGAACAGCCTGATTTGGAGAAAGCGGATAGCTATTATTGGGTGAATCGCTAAAGGCTGAGACTTGGCTAGTCATCATAACTATGCTTAAAGTCAAACTAGATAAAAGGTGTTTTTTTATGTTCATATTAAATTCGTGATGGATAAAAAAGCGCATAAATTGTTAAATGCCATGGTATAAATCTTGAGCCTGAAAACAGTCAATAGTGATAGTTCCATTATCTATCTTGGCTCTCAGGTCTATCTTATAGGCAAAATAATAAAATACAAGGGTATGATGAGCTGCCAGTTAATTAGTTTTAAATTTCATAAGTCATTGAAATATTAGGATGTATATATTTTACGAAAAAAATGTAGTAAATTAGTAGGGAAATATTTGACATGTCTTTCTGTTGCAATATAATAAATTACTAATATGTATTTACTCAAAACCATTTAATAATAAAAATAATTTTTGAAAGCTGTTTAATGCGCTTTTTATAAACCGGGGAAGAATAAAATGAAACTAAAATTACTTATGTCTAGCGCGTTAATCGTTCTAGTCAGTGGCTGTTCAAGATCTGAAAAAGCACCTGTTGTCGTTGAAAAAGAAGCGGTATACAACGAAACCTTGAATCCTCGCCAAAAAGAATATCCAAATCATTTGGGCTTTAATGATCTGCATATTCAAGCGATCCGACATATCAAACCTGATACCCATGATGTCAACGATCCAAAATTACAAATAATAGTGCATCACCACTGTAAAGCCTATGACGATGGTACTTTTATTTGCTTAATGTTCCACACAGGTATGAAAGATCAGGATAAGCCAATTGGTTTTGAGTATATTATTACTACAGCGCAATATAATTCATTGCCAGAAGAAGAAAAACATTACTGGCATTATCACTTGGTTGAAGTGCCACGAGCTCATGCTACATTTCCGGATTTAACAGCAGATGAAGCTGCGAAAATATTACCAGCAGTTAACGAAACCTACGGTAAAGTTATTTATTTTAAAAATATGGATGATGAATTCCCTTTAGGCGAACCGCACATCATGATTGTTCAGGATATGCCTGAACAAGACTAAATATCTATTTAAAAATTTCATGATAGATTGTTGAAAAGGTTAAAGGCTACTTTGCCAATACTGGAGATTATTGGTTAAAGTAGCTTTAACTTTTCTTTTGCCAGCCCTTTTATTAAAGGGCTTTTTTTTTCAAAAATCTATCTTGCATCAGATGCAACATAAAGATATGCAATGCATTACCTGAATATTCAAGCTGTGGAGTAAGATATGCGAAAAGTTAGCATTAGTTTGTTACTGTATTTACAGGTTTCATTGGGTTTGGCGGATAACTTACTCGGTTTACCCAATTTGTCTATACCTATAAATAATCAGCAAACACTTGAAAAAATAGCTTTAGGTAAAAAGCTATTTAATGATAAACGCTTAAGCCAGGATGGAACAATTAGTTGCGCAAGTTGCCATGATAAAGACAGCGCCTTTACTGACGGACAAAAAGTCGCTATTGGTATTAGACAACAAGCTGGGTTTAGAAATGCACCAACAGTTGTCAATGCTGCTTATTACCAGACCTTATTTTTAGATGGCAGAGCAGCCAGTCTAGAAGAGCAGGCACTTGGTCCTTTTTTGAATCCTATCGAGCATGGCTTAAAAAGTCATCAGAAAATCGCTGAGATAGTTGCTCAAGACCCTTATTATCAGCAACAATTTACAGTAGTATTTAACACTGCAGAAATAACTGTACAGCAGATAGCTCAAGCTATAGCGAGTTTTGAGCGTACATTAGTTGCAGGCAACTCAGCTTTCGATCGCTATTTATTCGGTCGTGATAGGATGGCGTTAACTCAAAGTGAAGCGCGTGGAATGCGCCTTTTTAGACGCAAAGGCAACTGTTCCAATTGCCATGAAATCAGTGCTAAAGATGCTTTGTTTACGGACAATCGATTTTATAATTTAGGTGTAGGCTTTTATAAAGTGAGCCCGCAAATCGAGGAGTTTGTAGAAGCCATAAGGGCAGGGGATAATGCGGATGAGTTTTCTTTTTCAGAGGCACAGAGAGCTGAATTAGGTCGATTTAACGTTACCCATGTGATTGCCGATTTAGGCAAATTCAAAACGCCTACACTGAGAAATATCGCCTTAACTGCACCTTATATGCATAATGGCAGTATAAATACATTAGCTGAGGTTGTTGAGTACTATGATAAAGGTGGTGATAAAAATGCATTTCTGGATCCCGCTATTTTTCGATTACATTTAACAGATCAGGAAAAAAAGGATTTAGTGGCTTTTCTTCAGGCGTTGACCAGTGAGCAGTATTTGTCTAAATGAAATGTAAAAGAAGCAGATAATTTGCAGACTAAGATGGATACTGACTAATCTATGGAACCATTGGCAATATCTTCCAAGGCTCCAGTATTTAGTATAGTAATGCTGAGGTATTGACTATCTTGAGCCAGTATTCTATTTTTCCTCCAATATTTACTGTTTGTTGATACTTTCGCGCGTAACAGCTTGTCATTAATAATTGCTAGTTCTGAATTCAGCTATTAATTATTTGCGAATTTTGATTTTACATCTCATAGCAAAGAATTAATCAAATATATTACCGTGGTGGTAGCGTTCGTCAGCACCTGCAGCCTGGGTTAGAGCGGCGACATTGTCTTTGGTAAAAAAACCATCAAAGCCATGGCAGCGTTCAACATATTCGGTGATCAACAGTGAGTATTCAGAATGTTTGGAAAAAATCTGTTTGAGATTGGGTTTATCAGTACATTCACCAACGACATTTGCTAGAAAGGGGAGGCCGTAACTTTTCAGGGAATCCACGACAAAGTCAATATTCTTTTCACCCCCCATATGATCGCCATCTTTAACTTCATAAGCGATATGATGCATACGCCGGCCATAATTTCTGACAAAATCTTCTGTCGGCATGGGTAAGTTTTCGAATGAATTTACAAATGAAGGTATGTTATTTGCGGTAAAGACCTTGGCTGGAGAAAATTTGTCATCAGCGACGTTGGGGTGTCTATTGACATTAGTTGACGAATTTTGATCTGCAATATTATAGGCGCCCCAGAAGTAATAGTTTGACATGGTGAGGAACTCGAGAATCGCATCTTCTCTTTCACCCGAAAGGATCCGCGTTGCCATATGATCGACTCCAAGCAACAATTCATTTGTGCCTTTTTCAGCGGCCTTGTCTGCAGCTTTTGCGAGTGCTTGCATTTCATTTTTACGTAATGAAATACGTTGCCCCAGTTCTATTTGATCCATTTCGAATGCATCTAAAGGTATATAACCTACACGATTGCCCGTCAGTGAAGAAGGCTGAGTGAAGTTGAAATGGCGGTTGGAGAAGAACTTGTTTTCGGTTTCATCGGGATAATGAAAACGAATATTATGCGATTCAAGAATGTTTCGCGTTTCAGTCAGGTCACGGGTATTGAACACCTCACCCACATAACGCGCGTTGGGTTTTTTACTTGCCAATGGATAGAGCATGTTTAAACGTGTTAAATCATCGCTGAAGGATTTATCCAGAGGTTCTAGAACGATATAACGTGGCCATTCAGGTCTGGCTTGCATAATATAGATCTTGTGCGTTTCATTTAGATAAGCATCCTGAAAGCGGAAAGGTGTAAGCAGGTATAATTCTTCCATATAGGCCAGAGCGTCCCCGGTTTCTACCTGAACGACGAGTGCGCATAAATTTTCCAGTAAATCGTCAATCCCACTCGATTTTCGGCGTTGAAATATTTTAAGACGATAGTCGTTGAAAAAATCCGAGTTTTTTTTGTCACCTACGGGTTGGTAAGTCATGATGGACAAACTCATTTTTTAGCTCCTGATTTGTGATAGTTATTCAGACTAGAATAATAGACGTTGAGTATAAAGCCATGTGTTATCCCTGTACTGGAATAGCATTCATGGCCTAAGTTCAAAGATAATTATAATTAATGTTTAATGGGATGATAACGAGGTTCCCAGAAAGTCTGGCCAATCTTTTCCTGTAACATTTCAATGGACGTCTTAGATGCAACGCCGTCGCTCTGAGCTTGCAAACCGACTGCAAGTGCAATGCTCTTACTCACCTTGCGGATATCGTGGAGAGGAGGAAGCAACCCCGCTTCGGAAGAATCGGTATAGCTTTCAGCACTTTCACTAAGCGCAATGGCGGCAGCCATTAACATACCATCAGTTACTCGGCTAGCTTCGGCAGCAAGTATACCTAGCCCCATTCCCGGAAAGATATAACTGTTATTACATTGTGCGATGGGGTAATTTTGACCCTTATAATTGACCGGTGAGAATGGACTTCCGGTAGCTATCAATGCCTTGCCGTCGGACCATTTTATCAAATCAGCAGGTTCTGCTTCGATACGTGCAGTAGGATTAGATAAAGGAAAAATAATCGGTGTTGCAGTACCGCCAGTCATTTCACGGATAATTTCTTCTGTAAAAAGCCCTGGTTGTCCTGAGACGCCAATCAAAATAGCTGGGCGTGCCTGTTTTATCACCTCTAACAAACTGATGCTTTGAGAGCTGTCGGCTGACCAGTTTGCTACCCGGGTATAAGATTGTGCCAGGCGCTGTTGAAACGGGAATTTTGCTTCCATGCCATCATGCACTAGGCCGTGACGGTCAACCATGAATATATGCCGGCGCGCATCTGCTTCTGATAGCCCTAGCATCACCATAGCAGCAATAATTTGTTCGGCTATGCCGCAGCCTGCAGAACCAGCACCGAGAAAAACAACATTTTGCTCACATAGACTGATATTGGCAGCTTTAACCGCTGCTAGTAAGGTGCCAACCGTCACTGCTGCCGTGCCTTGTATATCATCATTGAAGGTACATAGTTGATCGCGATATTTCTCCAGTAAAGGTGTTGCATGGATCAGAGCAAAATCCTCAAATTGTAATACCACTTGCGGCCATTTGCGTTTTACGGCCTGTACAAATAAATCCAGAAATTCGTAATATTGTTCACCATCTATGCGCGAATGACGCCAGCCTATGTATAAAGGGTCTTTGATGCGTTCTTCATTATTGGTGCCCACATCCAGGGTAATAGGTAGAGTCGTTGCCGGATCTATGCCTCCGCATACGCTATAAAGAGAAAGTTTGCCAATTGGAATTCCCATTCCACCCGCTCCCTGATCGCCTAAGCCGAGAATACGCTCACCATCAGTTACTACAATGACGCGAATATTTTTGCCGATAGCATTGTCTAAAATAGTCTCAATATATTGACGTTCGGGATAACTGATAAAAAGCCCTCTGGAACGCCGGTAGATTTCACTAAATTTTTGACAGGCTTCACCGACTACAGGTGTATAGATAATGGGCATCATTTCTGTCAGGTGGTCATGCACCATGCGGTAAAAAAGTATTTCATTATTATCCTGAAGAGCACGCAAATAAATATGTTTCTCCAGATCAGTTTCAAAAATGGAAAATGCCTCGTATGCGCGCAGAGTCTGATCATCTAGACTTTCGATATGCGGGGGTAATAGGCCAAGCAAGCCCAATTCGATACGCTCCTCTTCACTAAATGCGGTGCCTTTATTGAGTAATGGATTTTCCAGTATGGCATTGCCCGATAATGACGCGGGTGCCAGTATATCTAGCTGTGTTTTTGCTGTATTAAATTCTTCGCTCATAGGTGCTTTCCATTCAAATCGTTGTTCAGTGTGCGGTGTAAAAAAAGTTACTGGCACTTAATAATCTTGCCAAGGGCATAAATATGATAAATCGCTAGAGTACTGTTATATCGGTTGTGTGGAATTATTAAAAATACTCCGGTGATGACTTTTGCCAATCGGCAAAATATGTTGCTGGAACATCATTTGACAGTAATTGACCTGCCTGCAATGGCGTGTAGATTTCATCAAAGTGCAATAAGCCTTGATCAAAACGGCGGTAAATATCTGATGGGCGAAGCATATCGGGATGTTCATAGCCAATAGCCCCGCATAACTGCGCAAAGGAGGAAACGGTTTGATCATGGAAATTTGCTACTCGTACATGCTTGTTCTCGACATTCACTGCTTTCCCTCGATTAGGATCCTGGGTGGCAATGCCGGTCGGACATTTGTTGGTATTGCAGGCTTGTGATTGTACGCATCCCAACGCCAGCATCATGGTCCGTGCAGCATTAACCGTATCGGCACCCAGAGCGATTTTTGCCAGCATATCAAACCCTGATGCGGTTTTTCCTGAAGCAATAATGCGTATATGGTCTTTAATATTGAGTCCAATCAGAACCTGATTCACATAATAAATCGCTTCCAGGCAGGGAATGCCCAAACGGTTAGAAAATTCTAACGGAGCTGCACCCGTTCCACCTTCTGCTCCATCAATAGTAATAAAATCCGGAAAAATTTGCGTTTCAAGCATCGCTTTGCAGATTGAAAGAAATTCACTCTTCTTACCCAGACACAATTTAAAGCCAACGGGCTTGCCACCACTCAGCTCACGTAGTTGTTGAACAAATTGCAGCAAACCTTTGGGCGTATTGAACGTACTGTGTGTAGGGGGAGATACAACATCCTTTCCTGCATCAACCAGGCGGATTTCGGCAATTTCCTGGGTTACTTTAGCGGCAGGCAATATACCCCCATGTGAAGGTTTAGCCCCTTGCGATAGTTTGATTTCTATCATTTTTACAACGTCAAGAGTTGCACGCTCCTGAAAGGCATCAGCATTAAAACTTCCATCCTGATTACGACAACCAAAATACCCAGTACCAATTTGCCAGATAATATCTCCGCCAAATTTTAAATGATAGGGACTCAGGCCTCCTTCTCCAGTATTGTGAGCAAACCCGCCTATTTTGGCGCCTTTGTTCAAAGCTAATATGGCATTTGCACTTAAGGCTCCAAAGCTCATTGCTGAGATATTTAATCGTGAAGCATTATAAGGCTGAGTACATTGCGCACCACCGAATAGTACTCTAGTATCCTGTTTAGCAATTTCTTTTGGATTCAGAGAATGCACAGCAGATAGGTAACCATCTTCCAGAATATCTACTTCGGTTCCAAAGGGTAAAGTATCAGGCAATAATCGGGCGCGTCGGTAAACCAGGTTCCTTTGTTCACGATTAAACGGCCTTTCTTCAATATTGCTGGCAATAAAATACTGCTGAATTTCGGGTCGGATATATTCAAGAATATAACGCAGATAAGAAACCACAGGGTAATTACGGCGTAAGTTGCTGCGGCTGAAGTATATATCGTAGCCCCCGATAATTGCCCATAGCAGGCAAAATCCGGTCAGAAAATAGGCATCTGGGTAATTAATTGCGAGAACCAGGCTGGCAGGTAACCCGAGCAGGGTGATCAGCCAATATACTTTTACCATAAAGGTCATAAATTAATTCCTGTCATGCGGTTAAAATAATACTATCGGTTTGGATCTTTTAGCTGAATCCAGGAAAGGTATACAATGCCTACTCTACAATTAGATATCCATAGATAGTTTTATGCGTTGCATATCTTGCTGTTAAATCCAGTAAAAAAATATAAATAACATGAGCCAGACGACATCAACAAAATGCCAGTACCAGGCAGTCGCACTGAAGGCAAAATGATTTTCTGGTGAAAAATCTCCCTGAATACTGCGTATCAACATAACAATTAACATCGTCGAGCCGATGGTAACATGCGCGCCATGAAACCCGGTTAAAAGAAAAAACAGGCTACCGTAACTACCTGCGTTTAGCGTTAGACCATGTTGCTGATAAGCAGCATAATACTCCGAAGCCTGGCAGCCGAGAAAAGTTGCTCCCAGCAGTATGGTAAAAAACAGTCCGCAGATCAATACAGCTCGCCTTTTCAGGCATAAGCCCCAATGAGCAATGGTTAAGGTGACTCCACTGGATAATAGCAATAAAGTATTCAGAGCCGGGATTCTCCAGATATTGCCTACTGAATTTGCGCCGAGAAATTGTCTGTTATCAGGATTATGTAATAAAGGCCAGCCCCCTGTGAAATCTGGCCATAGTAATATATGGGTCAGTGGGCGGATGGCACCACTCAATTCAGGCACACTGAACGCCCGGGTATAAAAAAGTGCGCCAAAGAAACTAGCGAAAAACAGAACTTCAGAAAAAATGAACCAGATCATTCCCCAGCGAAACGAATAACCGACTTGCGTATTATAGTTTGACGCTTTATTTTCGCGAATGACATTAGTAAACCAGGCACACATTGCTCCCAGAATACAGAGTAAGCCAAGGTATAGCAGGTAGGGGCCGAACCAGTGATAGTGTAACCAATTCGCGGCACCAATAAAGAAAAGAATAATACTTGCACATAAAGATATGGGCCAGACAGAGGGTTGAGGTACAAAGTACTGGTTATTACTGGTATGTTTTTTTGGCTGTACGTTCATTACTTAATGTCCGGAGGCGTTTGAAAACTATGGTGCGGAGGTGGTGATGATAGCGTCCACTCCAGCCCCTCAGCTCCATCCCATACCTGAGCAGTAGTACGCGATCCCCTTTTTATAGTACGCACCACATTATAAAGAAAAATTAGCTGGGAGAACCCGAAGATAAAGGCTCCTACTGTCACAATCATATTGAAATTAGTAAATTGCAGCGCATAATCAGGTATTCTTCTGGGCATACCCGCCAGACCAAGAAAATGCATGGGAAAAAATGTAAGATTGGTCGCAATAACCATCAGCCAGAAATGCCATTGTCCTAAAGTTTCGCTGTACATTCTGCCACACCATTTAGGTAGCCAGTAATAGATGCCAGCCATATAGGCAAATACGGCACCAGGTACCAGCACATAATGGAAATGGCCAACAATAAAATAGCTATCTTGATACTGAAAATCACTCGGTGCAATCGACATCATGATGCCGGTAAAACCTCCGAAGGTAAACATCACAATAAACCCGACAGCAAATAACATCGGGGTCTCGAAAGTTATCGAACCTCGATACATAGTCGCTAACCAGTTAAATATTTTTATGCCGGTTGGAATCGCAATTAACATGGTGGCATACATAAAATAAATTTCAGCAGCTAGCGGCAAACCGCTGGTAAACATATGGTGCGCCCAGACTGTCAGAGATAAAAACGCAATGGACAGGGTGGCGACCACCATACGGTTATAACCAAATAGCTTTTTACGACTGAAGGTAGGAATAACCTGGCTGATAACACCAAATGCTGGCAAAATCAGCACGTAGACTTCTGGATGCCCGAAGAACCAGAATAAATGCTGAAACAGCAAAGGGTCTCCACCACCGGCTGAATTAAAAAAACTGGTGCCAAAATTTCGGTCTGCAAGCATCATGGTTACTGCACCTGCCAGGACCGGCATAATAGTAAGCAAGAGGAAGGCTGTGACTAGCCATGTCCATACAAACATCGGCAGTTTCATCCAGGTCATGCCTGGCGCACGCATATTAATGATAGTGGCAATGATATTGATTGATCCCAGGATCGATGAAATCCCCAGCATATGCACTGAAAAAATTAGAAAATCAGTGCTGGGTGGGCCAAAACTAGTGGAAAGGGGTACATACATAGTCCAGCCAAAGTTAGGTCCACCGCCATCCATGAAGATAGTGCTGCCCAGCAGCAAAATGGCAAACACCAGTATCCAGAAACTCATATTATTAAGCCGGGGAAGTGCCATATCTGGCGCACCGATCATCATGGGTATTTGCCAGTTTGCGAGACCAACTGCCACGGGCATAATCACCGTCAGGAGCATAATTAAGCCATGCATTGTGACCAGCACATTATAAAAATTAGGACTGACTAGTTGTAAGCCCGGGATAAACAGTTCTGCACGCAATACCAGAGCCATTGCACCCCCAACAAAAAACATCATAAAACTAAGGCAAAGATATAATGTTCCAATATCTTTATGATTTGTGGTGAATACCCAGTGTTTTAGAAAACTGGAGATGCCCTTAGGTGCATCTTCCTTGGCTTGTTCAGTGATTGAATCTGATTGCATGTTCATGGTTGTGTTGCTCTGGTGTCAGAAGTTTTTAATCGACGCATCTGTACTTGTTCAGGCGTTATAAGATCACCGGTATCATGATCCCAGGCATTACGTTCGTATGTAATAATGGCCGCAATTTCAGCATTACTGAGTTGCCCTGCAAACGCAGGCATGGCACTCCCTGGAACGCCTTGTAGTACAAGGTCTATATGACGACTGATCGGTTTACCTACGACGACAGAGCTGTTAGTTAATGCTGGAAACAGCGGCGGGTTTCCACTGCCATCTTCCTGATGACATGCTGCGCAATAACGCATATAGTGCTCTCTTCCTGCACGCATTTCTGTATCCATTTTCCAATCGTCGGTCTGCTCAGTGAGGCGTGGTTTATTCTGCTGTGCAAGCCACTGAGTAAACTCTTGTTCAGTAACCGCTTTAACGACGATAGGCATAAATGCATGATCGATTCCACATAGTTCAGCGCACTGGCCTCGATAAATGCCTGGTTCAAGAATTTTCGCCCATGATTCATGTATATATCCAGGAATTGCGTCACGTTTGACGCCCAATTCTGGAACCCACCAGGAATGAATAACATCATCAGAGGTTACCAAAAAACGCACTTTTTGATTAACAGGTAAAACCAGTGGTTTATCGACCTCCAGCAAATACCATTCTCCCTTTTTGGCTTTGCCATGAATTTGCTCTGTTGGCGTAGATAGCCTGCTGTAGAATTCAATATCTTTATCCAGATAGGCATAGTGCCATTGCCATTGCGATCCAGTGATTTTGATAGTGATATCAGCATTAGATTCATCTTCCATATCGATTAGAACGAGGGTTGAAGGGATAGCCATGGCGACCAGAATGAGAAAAGGAGTGACCGTCCAGATATTTTCCAGGGTACTGTTATTGTCGAAATCAGCCGGTTTTGCGCCGCGCGAACGCCGGTAACGAAACAGAATAAAAATCAGAAAGGAATAAACTATCAAGCCAATACCAGCGCAAATTGCCATAGTGAGCATATGCAAGTCATATATATCCCGACTTACTGGCGTCACGCCTTTGGGTAGATTGATGCCCCATTCGGCCATGGCAGAAATCGGCATGCTCATTCCAATACCAGTCAGGCTCTGTTGCAAATATGAGAGATTCGATTTTCTAGATTTCATTTTATTGATACTCTCACCACAATGTATAGTTATTTTGTTTCTGGCTTTGCTGTACCAGATATTTCACCGCTGCGATAATTTCTGTGTCAGTACAATGAGAACATCCTCCTTTGACTGGCATATTAGCTTTACCTTGCAGGGTGTTTAAAATTAGCACATCCATATTTTTTTTAATTCGCGCCTGCCATTGCTGTTCAGCACCGATTTTCGGTGCTCCCATAAGACCCTGGTCATGACAGACACTACAGTTATTGCGGTAAACCTGTTCACCCAAAGTAAAGCTTGTCGTTGCAACTCGAGGTAAGGGCTGTGGATTTTGCAACTCGATCCACTGCGAATGCAACAGTGATTGATACAGAATGTAATCTACCCCGGCCGTTACATCAGCATCATTGCAGGTAACACACGCGCCTTTTACCGGCATTTTATTGTAGCCGTTAAGCGCATGACTATACAAACCGGACAAGTCTTTGTCAGAACTTGCAAGGCGATGTTCCCAGTTGGCTTGATCACCTATTCTGGGAGTCCCTGCCTCACCCTTTAAATGGCAGATGACACACACATTGGCATAAACCTGTTCGCCGCGTTTTAATCGAGGTTGATCTTCAAGTCGCTGTGGCAGATTACGCGGCTGCTTGCTGACCACACTTTTTAAATATTCAGCAATTGCGAGGCTGTCGTCATCGGTTAAATATTGTAGACTGTCATGATTGGCATCAGCCATCGGTCCTCTGACAGGGCCTGCAGTATTAATCAACTGGCTCTTGCGAAACACATTAGCCACTTGATACCTGCGCGCACTGCTTAATCCCAAGCCAGTGATATCCGGCGCCCAGTATCCTTCGATCATCGAGCCAGTAAGAAAATATTTTTTCTCTTCTGCGCCAATTGCATTCATTGGCGTATGGCACATGGTGCAATGACCCAGGCCATTGACTAGATAGGCTCCACGGTTCCATGCCTTAGATTTATCCGGATCGTTGTTAAAGACTCCCTGGTCAGGATAAAAGTAGAGACTCTTCCAGACAGTTTGCCAGATTCGCCAATCGATTATGACAGGTAGTGTATTGCTTTTATTTTCCAGGCTAACGGTAGGAATAACCTGCAAATAGGCCCAGATGTCCTTTAAATCTTGTGGCTTGATGCGATTGAAATAAACATAGGGAAATGCGGGGAAGGAATTAGAACCATTCGGGCGTATACCCTGGTGCATGACCTTTATGAAATCCTGCTCACTCCAGTTGCCAATCCCGGTTGTTTTATCGGGTGTAATATTAGGCGTAAAAAAAGTACCAAAAGGAGTGTCGATAGGCAAACCGCCAGCAAACGGATTTGTTCCGGCCTTAGGATTACTATGGCAGGCAATACAATCACCGACTTTTACCAGATATTCTCCGCGCTTTACTGCCGCAGCATTCGGTAACTGCTTATAAAGGATTTTTGGGTAATCTGGATAAATGCCGAGAATTTTTGTATTTGTAGAGATAGGGTGCCAGGCATGCGCTGAAGGGGAAAACACTAGAGTCCAAAGCAGTATCAGCAAATAACAAGCCTTGCTGGTCGTCGTTTTACAAAACCATATTAGATTAGTAGACATGAACTATTTTTTTAAGATTTATTATCGACGATTATATCCGCTATAAAATCAGTTAGAACTTAAAAAACTTAACGGGAAATAACTTGTGTAAGCTTCAGATCTGGGAATGACTAACAGCTTGAATAGTTACCGGCTTAGGTTCTAACAAATCTCCATAGCTTCAAATGGTACATTTAACTAAAGTGAACTTCAAGTAATTGAGAAAAATACTTTTCATTTCTTACGCTTGTGTAAAGCTTAATGTAGTATGGCCCTTTAAGATTTTGTCCGGCAAGGTCGGATAAGTGTAAATCTGCACGGAATAAATTACAGTTATTTTATTCAAAACAGCACGCAGTTTGTTTGTATTTAGTCTGATTTATCAAAAAATAAGGAGTAGTCATTATGGCCAAGAATGTAAGTGAAACATTACTCGATATCCTCGCAGATGCGGGAGTAGCAGATATTTTTGGGGTCACTGGAGATGCTTTAAATACCTTGCTGGAAGCGATCCGTACAGATTCGCGTTTTCGCTGGATAGGTGTCCGGCATGAAGAAAATGCTGCCTATGCCGCTTATGCGCAAGCGGAGCTTAGCGGAGGACTGGGTGTTTGCGCTGGCACCGTCGGGCCGGGTTCCTTGCATTTGATTAACGGTTTATATAATGCCAAAAAAGAAGGAGCGGCAGTGTTAGCCATTACTGGTCAGGTAGCGCACCATCAACGTGGCAGTAATTATTTTCAGGAAGTCGATTTATCGCGCATGTTCGACGATATCTGTTCCTATCAGGCTATCGTCAACACACCAGATCAGCTACCTCGGCTGGCCGAAATTGCTATACAAAAAGCACTGGGAGAGCGCTCGGTGGTACGTCTTGAACTGCCTGTGGATATTATAGGCGGCATGGTTAATAATCGGCACTTTCTACATCCCCTGGTACATACTCGTTCCGCTTTTGCGCCACCGGATCAGGAGCTGGAAAAGGCGGCACATATTATCCAGGCAGGCAAGCGTATTAGCTTGTTTTGCGGGATTGGTTGCCGAGAGGCGAAAAGTGAAGTTTTGCAGTTGTCACAAAAACTCAATGCTCCAATAGTACATACAGTACGCAGTAAAGATATCTTTGATTACAGTGATATTAATGTAGTCGGGATGACTGGTATGATCGGCAACCCTGGCGGCTATCATGCAGTATGGGACTGTGATGTCCTCATTATGCTGGGGACTAACTTTCCTTATGACGGTTTTATTCCGGGGGGTATTCAGATTATCCAGGTCGATAGTGTCATCGAAAATATTGGTCGACGTGCCCCGGTTTCTTTAGGTTTGCTAGGGACTGTTAAGGAAACATTGCAAGCATTGATGCCGAAAATAGCCGCTAATGATAGCGATAAATTTCTACACCATACTGGGTTTTACGCGATAAATGGCTGAAATCGATGGATCATCAGGCTGATCTATCCCGAACCGATGAACCTTTGCACCCGCAACTTTTTGCTAAGCAGATCAATGATCAAGCCAGCGACGATGCCATTTTTGGTGTTGACGTAGGCGAATGTACCGTCTGGTTTGCTCGACATATACGCATGGGAGGAGGGCGGCGCATGCTAGGATCATTTAACCACGGTTCGCTAGGTGCTGGATTGCCAGTCGCTCTGGGCGCCTGTTCCTTATATCCGGAAAGACAGGTCTGGGCATTTTGCGGGGATGGTGGATTTGCCATGGCGATGCAGGATTTTGTTACAGCGGTGCGATATAAATGGCCGATAAAAGTGATCATTTTCAATAATAGTGAACTGGGTTTTGTGAAAATGGAAACTGAAGTTTCAGGTTTGCCCTTAAACCCTGAGGCGACAGGTTTATTGAATCCAAATTTCGCTGAATTTGCCCGTTGTTGTGGTGGTGAGGGTGTGCGAGTTGAACATGCCGCTGATATTGCTCCAGCTATCCAGCAAGCCATAGACTCCAAATTACCGTTTATCATTGATGCGATAGTCAGCCCAGGCGAACTGACGATGCCGCCGAATGTAACCATTGAATCGGCGTGGGGATTTGGACTCTCTAAAGTAAAAGAGGGTCTATTAGGGTTTAGGGGTGAACATGAGCAATGGCGTGCCTGGCGGGATGAATTCAAGGCTAATATTTATTGAACCTGCTGCCAGACCAATCAATCTTATGGCTTGATATTTAAAGGTTTATACTCACAACTCTCACAATCAAGACGCTGATAAAAGGCTTTCTAATATAAGGTTTTAGTTATGCAGCAGGGATGGTTCCATGACAGAAATTCTCTAAGCTCACCACAGTAATTCGGCTTTTGTTGATTTAATAAATTTCTCATATAAAGGAACCTGATTACGTAGAAGCCTCAGCAAGTTTCATGAAAAAAGCTATACTGGAAGTAGAGCTCTAAAGTGGAGGGTCAGGAAATGAGCAAAAATAAAGTTCAGTTTCAATCAGGCTATAGTTTAACGGATCTATTTCGCGAATATGGTACTGAAGATCAGTGTGTCGACGCATTGTTTAAGTGACGTTGGCCTGAGGTTATCAAGTGCCCTGAATGCGGTTGTATTCATTATTGTAAACTTAAGACTCGTAAGCTATATCAGTGTAATAAGTGTCATCACCAAACCTCATTGATTAGCAGAACGATCTTTGAACAAACCAAATTACCGCTCACTACTTGGTTTTTGGTAATGCATTTAATTAGCCAAGCGAAAAAAATTGAAAGATGGACAAAAAAGCATCTGCTTGCTGGGAGTGCTGTTATTTCAGATGGACTCGCCTGTTTCTCCTCTGTCGAAAAAGCACACCAATATAACCACTGGTGGAGGGCCTGATTGCGTTACCTTAGAGAAATTCACTTGGGTGAATACGATGATTGGTAATGTAAAAACGGCAATGACTGGCGTTTACCATTCTGTTGGCAAAAAACACCTACCACGCTACCTTGCAGAGTTCTGCTATCGGTTCAATCGGTGCTACCAATTGGAAGACATATTGCCTCGATTGAGATATATGGCTATGCGAACTTCACCTATGCCATGACGCCTATGGAAATTGGCTGAGGGTTATGGGTAATCAGGTAAGGTTTTGTTTCTGCCAATACGGCTGATTGAAATAAAAAAAACATCAGGCCACTAAAAGGCGATAAGTATTTTTTAAAAGGGTTGTTTTTTTCTTCTAGGTTCACTGAACCTCCTAAACTAAAATAACGCGTTATGTCTCAAGTAATTATGAAACGTAGTTTTTAGGAGGCGTTAGATGGATGATTACAGAGGGGTATTAATCGTCAAATTGAGAACCATCAATATAATATACCGTGCCATTAGATATGGCCTAACATTCACTCTGAAATTGGAATCTCTATTTCTAAATAATAATATTGATTACGCAAGCTATCTACGGCTAAAAAGCTTGCAATACATAGCGAAAGAAGTAGAATACTACCGTAAATAACCTATGCCTCATCCATCAAGCGCCGAGCACTCAGGCAATGGACGGACGTATTTTGGATGCTATTCTTCTGGAATACCAGAATTCGGATGAAGGGATGAATTGTGTGTGTTTTGTGCAGGAAAGCTTTTTGCTAGTAAGGAGTGCTCAGCGCCAGTGTTTGTCCCATGTGTCCGTCATGGTCGTAACTACAAACTCCACAATGCAGATTATGATCTACTGTAGCCGTTTGAATATCAGAAACAGAGTGAAATTATTGCACAGAGAAAACGGGTGCGGTTGATTAGCATTCGCAAGCGACCAGTCATGAATATCAGTCACAATCCAGGCGGACATCCAAAAAGTCAAAAATGCTAAAAAATAAATACTCACTCGTTTCATAGAGCAAATAATAGCAAGAATCAGTAAAGGTTCAACTAAATTGTCAAATGAAACAAAAAAAATCAAACACGTTTTTTACACAAACAAGCTTTTTTATTGACAATGGTTCTCAATTAACCTACCCGAAAAAACAACTTTTTAATGACTTAGTAATGAAAAAACAAGGCATTCCAATTATACTAATACTCATGATGTTGATAACGCCCATTGCTTCGGCGTTTGACCATTGTGCAGGTATGGACATGTCTGGTCATTTTTCAGAACCCCAAAGTTTTTCTGTTGCTCTGTCAGCTGACGATACAAGCCCATTAGATCATCAGGAAATGCCTAAAGGATCACATAGCAGTCAGACTGATATAGACTGCCACACCAGTGGTAGCTGTATTATTCATATTTGTGGTGGATGTGGCATAACCTCTTCTGCGCCTACTATAAATATAGTTATCTCTTCCTACTATTCAATTTTTGAATACACTTCATCCTATAGTACCGTTTTATCTTCAGACTTAAGACCCCCTATATTCATCCTCTAACCGAGGATTTTTGTGCTTGTTGCTATAGACTTTGACTGCCTGAAAGTAACGTTTTAGTCTCTTAAGGTTATGTAAAATTATAACTACCCTTCCTAGAATACAGTTACCGCATAATTACAAATATTTCAGCGGTAAATATAAATTAGGTCGGTTGAACATCAATATTGCACTCATTCCTCTAAATACACATGCTGGTTATACCAGTTTTTATTTCCCTTGTGTACGAGGATCTTATGATTTTACTCAACAAAACCACCGCATTTTATGTGTTGCTGGTTTTATCAAATATCGTTAACGCCGAACCAGGCAATATCCTAACATTGCAATCAGCACTGGATATTGCTGTGCAAGATAACCCCAGTTTGGCACAAATCCAGGCACGCTCTGAAGCCTTGGCGGCAATACCGTCACAGGTCGGTAGCTTACCTGACCCTGTTATTAGCTTTAACGCTTTAAACTTACCGGTCGATACCTTCGACCTTCATCAGGAAAATATGACCCAGATGCAGGGGGGCATTTCTCAGGACATCCCTTTCCCGGGTAAGCTGGCGTTACGCGAACAAGCCGCCACTTATCAGGCAGAAGCAGCGACACATGATGTCACTGAAGCCCGATTTCGTTTATTACGCGATGTTAAAAAGACCTGGTGGGCACACTTTTATCTGGACAGAGCTTTAGAAATTATCATCGTCAACCAAAACCTGTTACGTCAATTCGTTAAAATTGCGCGAACAAAATATGAAGTTGGTGAAGGTTTGCAGCAGGATGTGTTATTGGCACAGCTAGAGCTATCCAAGTTACTGGATGCTGAAATCCGCTTAACGGGGGCAATAGCGAAAACTAAAGCGCAACTGAATGCTTTGCTAGATCAACCCGCAAACCATACTTTCAAAATTCCTGAAAAAACCTCAGAAAATCTACCTATTCTGCATACAGAATCCAATTTATTTGCACAGGCAGAGATTTATCGCGCTTTACTCGCTTCCAGACGTGAATCTATTCATGCTGCGCAGTCTCGCCTTGACCTGGCTAAAAAAGATTATTTCCCGGATTTTGAAGTAGGTGCTCTTTATGGGAGACGTGCAGATACGCTTTCTGGTCAGGAGCGTGCTGATTTCCTTAGCTTAAAGCTCAGTATGACGGTGCCGATCTTTGCTGCCACAAAACAACGCAAAGCCGTTGATCAGCGTCATAGCGAATTGATGCAACAACGCTATGCCTTGCAGGATCAGTGGAATAATGTTCGTGCTGAAATATCAACCGCCTACAGTGATTTTCAGCAAACTAAAAATCAAAGCATACTCTTTAAAACTGGCATTATTCCTCAAGCTAGGCAAACCGTCGCTTCCATGCTGGCTGGCTATCAAGTCAACAAGGTTGATTTTTTAAATCTGGTACGTAGCCAGATTACTTTATATAACTATGAAACGCAATACTGGAAAGCTTTAACAGAGGCAAATCAGGCACTTGCACAATTGACTGCCGTGGTCGGCAAGGAAGAAATTTATGAATAAGTCACTACTAATAATAGCCGTTCTGATGTTACTTTTAGGCATCGGCATTGGAAGCTGGCTGGACCACACCCTTGAAAACGTACCTTATCCACTGGGACACAAGGATATGCCTACAAATGGAAAAGAGCAAACCAGGCAACCCTTGTTTTATCGTAACCCGATGAACCCCTCAGTTACCTCCCCCGTTCCAGCCAAAGATTCGATGGGGATGGATTATGTGCCGGTTTATGCTGAAGATAATAAGCCAAAAACACGCAAAATACTGTTTTACCGTAGCCCGATGAACCCTTCTGTTACCTCTCCCACTCCGGTTAAAGATGCAATGGGAATGAATTATGTTCCGGTCTATGCAGAGGATAATAGCGATACAAAAGCGCCTGCCGGTACTGTAAAAATTGATGGAACAATGGTACAAAATATCGGTGTTCGTACCGCTAAAGCGGTACGCAGTACACTATCTCATACGGTACGAGCAGTAGGCCGAGTTGCCTATGATGAAGAACAATTAGTACGCTTGCACCCAAAAACCGAAGGCTGGATTGAACAGGTAAATGTGGATAAAACCGGACAATGGGTGAAAAAAAATACCGATTTATTAAGTATTTATTCACCCCAATTAGTAACTAGCCAACAAGAGTATATTCTTTCCTTAAATAATCTGAAAGCATTAGAAAATAGTCCTATAAAAGATATTCGGCTAGGTGCCGAAGAGCTGGTAAAAAGCTCGCGTGAAAGATTAATCCTACTGGATATGCCCGCACATCAATTACACGAATTAGAACACAGTCATAAAATAAAAAAGAGTCTACATATTCATTCACCAGCCGCTGGTATCGTGATGAAAATTGGTGCCCGCGAAGGCCAGTTTGTCACACCGGCAACTGAAATTTATATGATTTCTGATTTACGTAAAATCTGGGTCTATGCTGATATTTATGAATATGAATTACCTTGGGTTAAAGAAGGAGACCCAGTAGAAATGCAATTAGCGGGTATTCCAGGTAAAACTTTTACAGGACATTTAGCTTACATCTATCCTTATGCGGAAGCTAAAACACGAACAATTAAAGTGCGATTAGTGTTTGATAACGCTGAATTACTGTTAAAACCGGAGATGTTTGCCGAAGTCACTATTCATGCGGGCAAACAAGTTAATGCGATAGTCATTCCATCAGAAGCCGTTATTCGCTCTGGATCACGTAATCAGGTTTTTGTAGTACGCGCACCAGGGAAATTTGAACCCAGGCTGGTAACGCTAGGTCTTGCATCGAATGGAAAAATCATTGTATTAAAAGGGGTTAATGCAGGTGAAACGGTTGTCACCTCAGCGCAGTTTTTAATCGACTCGGAATCAAAATTACGGGAAGCAACTGCTAAAATGCTTGATGATACTATGGGTGAAAATTCAGTTCATACAAACGATTCTTCAGTAAACCCTAAAGACAAAAATAACAGTAGTATGAATCATGAAGCACAAGGAGATGAAAAATGATTAGTTCAATCATCGCAAGTTCCATTAACAATCGTGTGCTAGTGCTGATTATGGCCATCTTGCTGGGTTTGGGCGGATACTGGTCATACAAAAACATGCCTCTGGATGCCATTCCCGACTTGTCTGATGTACAAGTCATCGTCTTTACCGAATTCCCGGGGCAATCCCCGCAGGTTGTTGAAGACCAGGTGACCTATCCTTTAACCACTGCCATGCTCGCGGTCCCTTACTCAAAAGTCGTCCGAGGTTATTCTTTTTTTGGACTGTCTTTTGTCTACATTATTTTTGAAGATGGTACAGATCTCTATTGGGCACGCTCTCGCGTTCTGGAATCCCTGAATTATGTAAGTGGTGATTTGCCCAAGGGTGTAACTCCAGCATTAGGCCCTGATGCAACTGGGGTAGGCTGGGTATATGAATATGCACTGGTTGATAAAACAGGGAAACATGATTTAGCACAGTTACGTTCAATACAAGACTGGTATTTACGTTACCCCCTACAAACCGTTAAAGGGGTTTCTGAGGTCGCCTCTATTGGTGGCTTTGTTAAACAATATCAGGTTGAAGTCGATCCTAATGTCCTTCAGGCGTACAACATCCCACTGTCTAAAGTAAAACAGGCAATAAAGCGTTCTAATAATGATGTCGGTGGACGTTTGGTTGAAATGGCAGAAACGGAATATATGGTACGGGGGTTAGGCTACATTCGTTCAGTCGCTGATTTAAATACCATTCCTGTCGGCGTGGATGCCAATGGTACGCCAATACGCTTGCAGGATATTGCACATATCCATTTAGGTCCTGAATTACGTCGTGGACTGGTTGAATTAAACGGTGAAGGTGAAGTCGCTGCCGGTGTCATCATTATGCGCTTCGGTGAAAATGCACAGGCAACTATCAATGCGGTTAAAGCCAAGTTGGAAGAACTCAAAAAAGGTCTACCCCCTGGCGTTGAAATTGTCCCTGTTTATGACCGTAGTGATCTAATTGGTCGAGCAGTTGAAACATTGAATACCGCTTTAGTACAAGAATTAATTATTGTCAGTGTTCTGGTCGGTCTATTTTTATTACATTTACGTTCTTCACTGGTCATTGTTATCAGCTTGCCTCTTGGTATTTTGATTGCATTTATCGTCATGCGTTTTCAAGGGCTAAATGCCAACATTATGTCACTGGGCGGTATTGCTATCGCCATTGGAGATATGGTTGACGGGGCTATTGTCATGGTCGAAAATGCGCATAAACACTTAGCAGAAATGCGGGAGCAAAAAGAAAGAGATTTAACATCAGAAGAACGTTGGCAGGCAATTCGTGAATCGTCTAGTGAAGTAGGACCTGCTTTATTTTTCTCATTATTAATTATTACGGTCTCGTTTATTCCTATTTTTACCATGCAAGCTCAGGAGGGACGCTTATTTAGCCCGCTTGCTTTTACCAAATCTTATGCCATGGGAGCTGCGGCTATTTTAACAGTCACCGTTGTGCCTGTTTTATTAGGCTATTTTATTCGTGGCAAGGTCATACCTGAACACAAAAACCCTATTAACCGTGGATTACATTTTATTCATACACCGGTTTTATCTTTAGCAATGCGCTTCCGCAGCATTACCTTAATCATTGCTGTTTTATTATTAGGCTCAACGTATTATCCTTTATCAAAAATCGGTAGTGAATTTATGCCGCCCTTAAATGAAGGGGATATTTTATATATGCCCACCACATTCCCAGGCATTTCTATCACTAAAGCTAAAGAATTGTTACAGCAAACTGACAAGATATTAAAAACATTTCCCGAGGTTCATCATGTTTTCGGGAAAGTGGGTAGAGCTAAATCAGCAACCGATGCCGCCCCGTTATCCATGATGGAAACCACCATTCGTTTAAAGCCTAAGGAACAATGGCCTGACCCTGATAAAACCATGCAGGAACTGATGAGTGAAATGGATAAGGCGATTCATTTTCCAGGGCTTGCCAATGCCTGGACCATGCCGATTAAAACCCGTATTGATATGTTATCGACTGGGATTAAAACACCGATAGGGATTAAAGTATCGGGGCCAGACTTGAATGTATTGCAGACCATTTCAGAGCAAATAGAAATGGCGATGAAAACCTTACCTGAAACCACCTCTGCTTTCGGTGATCGGGCTGTGGGTGGCTATTATCTGGATTTTGACATAAACCGGGAAGCGGCTGCCCGTTATGGTTTAACCGTTGGTGATGTTCAAGATGTGATACAAAGTGCTATTGGCGGTGTAAACATTACCGAAACAATTGAAGGTCTGGAACGCTATCCCGTCAATTTACGTTATCCCCGCGAATTAAGAGATAATATGGAAAGCCTGAAACGCGTTTTAATACCAACCCCAACAGGTAGCCAAATTCCTTTGACATCGGTTGCTGAATTAAAGCTTAGACGTGGCCCTCCTTCTATTAAAAGTGAAGATGCCCGTCCGAATGCCTGGATTTATGTTGATATTAGTACCTCTGATATTGGGGGCTTTGTTGAGCAGGCTAAAAAAGTATTGGCAGAACAGGTTAAAATTCCTGCTGGCTACACCGTTACCTGGTCGGGACAGTTTGAATATATGGAACGGGCAGCGAAACGCTTAAAAATAGTGGTTCCTATCACCTTGATGCTTATCTTCTTTTTACTCTATCTTACCTTCAGCAATATGACAGAACCTGTTATAGTGATGTTAAGTGTCCCTTTTGGGCTGATCGGAGGCATCTGGATTGTGTATGTATATGGCTTTAATTTATCGGTCGCCGTCTATGTCGGATTTATCGCTCTGGCGGGTACAGCTGCAGAAACAGGTGTGATGGTGTTGAACTTCATTGATATAGAAATGGCTAAATTACGTAAGCAAAAACAGCAACTGTTATCCTCACTAGAAATCAGAGAAGTCGTTGAATCAGCCACCGCTTTGCGCGTTCGTCCGGTAGCCATTACTGCTTTTTCAACGATGATTGGATTAGTCCCTATTATGTGGAGTACTGGGACGGGTGCTGATGTGACCCAGCGTATTGCAGCGCCGGTATTGGGCGGTATGTTCACAGTGTTATTACTCACCTTACTGGTTTTTCCTGTGATTTATAGTTTGGTATTAGAGTTTCAAGAATGGCAAAAAAGACGGCAGAGTCAACTTGAAGAAGAAAAATGAAAAATCTCAATAAATTGAAAATAAGAGCTGATTTTTTAATTGACACTGTGGTGTTTTTACTTGGCAGTTCAGGTAGATCGCCTGCCTGTGCTGCCAATATAGTTAATTGTAAACAATTAACTTTTTTTTAAAACGTGTGTTTAGTACGGAGAAAGACCATGATACATAATAAAATAATAACTGCTACTGCCCTTTTGGCTTTTGTGATGTTAGCCTCCGGATGTAGTGAAAAAATGACCCAGCATGATACTATGTCCAGCAAAATAATAGAGGATGTTGGCCAAGTTAATAGTAAAGCGGGGCATGAGCAACTTGCTGCGCGCTACGATAAAGAAGCAGCCATACTTTTGGAAAAAGCACAGGAACACGAAAAGTTAGCTGCATCTTATAAACGGTCAAGTTACTATCCAAAACGGGTTTGGGGGGGGGATGCTGCTCATCATTGCAGTAAACTTGCCAAAAAATACCAGGAGGCTGCTGCTGAAAATTCAGCATTAGCCGATTTACACAGAGAACAGGCTGAAAACCTCAATCAATAATCTTAATGCATATCCTGATTATTGAAGACGAATACAAAACAGCTTTATTTTTGGCTAAAGGGCTTAAAGAAGAGGGGTTTGTTATAGATATTGCCGTCAATGGTATGGATGGCCAGCACAATATTGATCATATTCACTATGACCTTATTATTCTGGATGTCATGTTACCTGAAAAAGACGGCTGGTCTATTCTTACAGATTTACGGCTATCTCAGAAACAAATCCCTGTACTTCTATTAACGGCAAGGGATGCTGTGGAAGACAAGGTGAAAGGTCTGGAGCTGGGAGCGGATGATTATCTGGTCAAACCTTTTGCTTTTTCCGAGTTATTGGCTCGTATACGCTCTATTCTGCGAAGAGGTCCTGTACGTGAAATTAATATAGTTACTATTGCTGACCTAGAAGTTGATGCAATAAAGCACCGAGTTAAACGTAACGGGGCTCGTATTGATTTAACCCCTAAGGAATTTCAGTTGTTATTGTTAATGGCCCGACGGCAAGGTGAGGTTTTGTCACGTACTTTTATCGCCGAACAAGTGTGGGATATTAATTTTAACAGTGATACCAATGTGGTTGATGTCGCAGTTAGACGGCTAAGACGTAAAGTCGATGATGATTTTGAACATAAGTTAATTCATACTGTTCGAGGCGTTGGCTATGTTTTCGAAAAACGCTAAAACCAAAATGCAATGGTCTTTGGCGGGTAGGTTAATAACACTTTATACCATCACTGCCAGTATTAGCCTGTTACTGGCTTGCGGCTTTCTTTACTGGATATTGCTCAGTAATATTGATCATGAACACCAGGCACTATTATCTGCTGAATTGGCAGAGTTGCATAAGGCTTTACAGCAATCGCCACTAGACCAGACACTCTTAAAACAATTGGTTGGTGAAGAATCTAAACATGCAGACGAAGTGCATAGCGCCTCATTTCATCCTTCTTCTGCGCATTATTCTTATTTTCGCGTGTTAAATCCACAACAACAACAACCGCTTGTTGAAACCACAAATATGTCTTCTTTATTTCCAATGCCAATTTTTCCAGAATTAAATAAAGACAGGCTATTGACCTCCGATGTAAAAATTCAAACAGAAGATAAGCGGATATTTTTATTAATGACTCGATACCTGCCTAATAATGATGACACTGATAATACCTGGAAAATTCAAGCAGCACTCAATGTGACTCAAGATGAAATTTTACTCTTACAGTATCAGAAAATGTTGGGCATCGTCTTGTTAATAGGCGTTTGTTTTTCAACCCTTGCCGGTTTCTGGGTTACCAGAAAAGGCTTAAGACCTTTAAATAAAATTACCCAGGCGATACAGACGATTAATATTCACCATTTACATGAAACTATTTCTTCTGAAAAATGGCCAAAAGAACTGGCGCTACTTGTAGCTGCTTTTGAAGAAATGCTAAATAGACTGGATGAATCCTTTGCCAGGTTGTCACAGTTTTCAGCGGATTTAGCACATGAATTACGCACCCCGATTAATAACTTGATGGGGGAAACAGAGATCGCACTATCCAGACAACGTACACTGTCAGAGTATCAACAGCTGCTGGAATCCAATATGGAGGAGTTTAATCGGCTTAATCGCATGATTGAGGAATTATTATTTCTATCCAGAGCAGAATCACCGGAAACTAAAATAGAGTGTCGTCTTTTAGCTCTTGAAAATGAACTGGAAACAATTGCTACCTTTTATGAAAGTTTAGCTGCGGATAAAAAAATCCAGATTCGAATGACTGGTAGGGCTAAAATTTTTGCTGATCCACTATTATTGCGCAGAGCACTGAATAATCTTATTGCTAATGCAATTAGTTATACCGATATGAGAGGGGAAATTTATATTCAGGCGATACCCTCTGAACACTATACAGAAGTGCATGTATGTGACAATGGTACCGGCATTGAGACAGGCGAGTTATCGAAAATATTTGATCGCTTTTACAGAGCTGATAAAGCACGCGCTAAAAATACGCTAGGGACAGGTTTGGGTTTGTCACTGGTGAAATCAATTATGGAATTACATAAAGGCACTGTCTCCATTAAAAGCAAAATTGGTCAAGGTACAACCGTCATTTTGCGTTTTCCATTCAACCGGGGAGTATGATGCAGGATGTGCTGAGGTACGAAGCGCATCACACTGAAAGACGCGCTTCGTACCTCAGCACATCCTACGCCTTAACAACTATAAGCCTTCTACATCTATTCAAACAAGTCGTTAAATGACAAATTTGTAATCTATTTGTCCGCTTTTTGTTGGTTTCATTCCTTTAGAATGTAAACAACTTATTCAGGAGACAAAATGTGATAGAAATCATTCCCAACTGGCATCCGTTGTTAGTCCATTTTACGCTAGGATTATTAAGTACCTCGGTACTGTTTTATTTGGCAGCAGCACTTCTATCCAGTAAAAACTCATGGAAACAACAATGGCTTAATATGGCTAACTGGTCTTTATGGAGTGGTTGTTTATTTGCTATCGCCACGGCAGTAGCGGGCTGGTTCGCTTATAACAGTGTTGCACATGATAGTGCATCTCATGCCGCAATGACCTTACATAGAAATTGGGCGCTACCCACTGCGTCAACTTTTTTATTGTTGGGGTTATGGGCTATTTTAATGGCCAGAAAAGATCGTCGGCCTGGTTTTCTGTTTTTGACATTCTCAATGATAGCCGCTGGACTGTTAATGGTGACAGGGTGGTTGGGGGCAGAGGCGGTGTACCGTTATGGTCTGGGAGTTCAGTCACTACCCGTCGTTATAGAAGGTGCGGATGGACATAACCATAGCCATGGTGCAGGGCCTGGCGAATCAGCTATGGAAGAAGGTATGCATCAACATGGTATGGCAAAAAGTGAACAGCCATTAACAGAGGAGGGTCACCAGCATAGCCATAAAAATAAAAAAATATTGCCTGAAACTGAGCAATCGTTAAAACAGGATGGACATCAGCATGAGCATGAAAGTCAAGCAATATTGCCCGAACAATCGCTAAATGAAGCCCCTCATCAACACAGCCATGAAACTAATGAAAAACCTGTTGAAATTGAACAGCCGTTAAAACAGGATGGACATCAGCATGAGCATGAAAGTCAAACAATTTTGCCCGAACAACCGTTAAATGAACCCCCTCATCAGCACAGCCATGAAAATGAAGAAACACATCACCATAGCCAAATTAATAAAGAAATGATTTTTAATACCGAACTAAGGAACGAGCGCAGAGTAAGTCTAGCAACTGGCGTAGGATTATTGTTGGTATTAAAGGCGTGGTTACAAATGGATAAGACACAAACGTATAGCAGGTTAAGCAATAGTTAATACAACAGTGCTGCGTGATAATATGACAGAACTCTTTGTATCATCATTGCACACAGAACAACATGTTCACAACCGCGAACGTTAATTTAATAAAATAAAAACTGACAAGCTAATGGAGCCCATGAAAATACAATTAATCCTTTTACCACTCTTACTCGTTACACTTTCTGCATGTGCCTTGACAGCCCAAAAAAGCAATGAATCTTTACAATTAATGGATGGTTCAAATCTTGTCATAGAAAATAGTCAAGTAGTGAAAATTACTGATAAAACAGGAGAAATGGTCAGTATAAAAAAAGGAGCGATGATAGAACTTGCCACTGGAGATTATATTTATATCCGACTAGATGGCACGGTGAAGAAAATTAAAATAAATGAATCTTCAAATAACCATAGTGGACATAGCCATTAAATTGAATTCACTAATATCTATCAGGAGAAAAATTAGCAGAAGAACCTGTTAAATATAACTATGGGAAAATCTTGGCGTAAGTTAAAAACATTCCCCGTAAGGAAGTAACACTGGCCTAAAAAGATAGGTGGCGACTGATTGACTGGTATCTCAGAGCAATCAGAATAATAAACATTCAGAACTCATTACTTGAATCTCATTGTTCATTAATTGAACTTGAAATATCATCAGTGTTTCCATTGAAAGCTGCAATAGCTAAGAAACTTAGACAGTATGCCTTATTTTAGGGGCTGTATGCGATTATCTAGTCCTACTCTCAGATTTTTGATGAATCCTAAAAATTCTACGTAGGCTAAGCACATGAAAAACAACAAAAAACTTAAAATAAAGCTTGCAATTACGAAAAATTTTTTTAGAGTTTTCCGTTTTATAAACCTTATAATCGGAAACTCCCATGTACGAATCCCAGACACTGAATGA
>Ga0208648_1000335_pt1 | contig 49307 bp, 47 predicted proteins | sample AntAceMetag02UKL_FD_184772 | JGI IMG/M metagenome (GOLD analysis project Ga0208648, IMG submission 184772) | Saline lake microbial communities from Ace Lake, Antarctica - Antarctic Ace Lake Metagenome 02UKL (SPAdes) (version 2) | ecosystem: Environmental > Aquatic > Non-marine Saline and...
AAGCTCCTTGGCAAGTGGAAGATATTTCATTTGTTTCCGACGAATCCAAATCAAAAGAACTCCATATACATATAGGTTTTCCGGCCGGGGCACGATTCCGCGATGAGACCGGTGTACCCTGTCCGGTGCATGATAAAGTGGAGCGAGAATGGCAACATTTTAATTTTATTGAGCACCACTGTTTTTTGCATTGCGCAGTACCACGCATAAAAACATCAGAAGGTCATATCTTGTTGTTGATTCAGGTACTTTAACAAAACTATCAGGAACGCTCTTTTTAGCATGCTCAACTAAAAGAGTACCTGTCCTCACTTGATCGTCTACAAATTTGCCTGCATCACGCTTTCCTTGTGCAATTTCATCTAGTGCTTGTTCCCATAATGCGGTCATTAATGGGCTTTTAATGGGATCTGGAAGTGCATCTATTAATGCTCTTGCATTATGGTAAAAATAATTCCCATGTCTTTATTTACAAAGGTAAGTCAGTATTTAGAGCAAATAATCATGCTTGGCAAAAGGCGCTTGTAAGGATAGACATCAAAGACTTTCGTTGGCATGATTTGCGCCATACATGGGCAAGCTGGCATATCCACAACGGAACGCCTGTTCATGAATTGCAAGAATTAGAAGACTGGGCAGATTTATCGATGGTCAGACAAGCTGATCTCGCGGAAAATAACTTGACCCCTGATAAACTTAATGTAGGTTGGTGCTGAGGTACGAAGCCCAACATTCAGGCACAATATCCTGTTGGGCTTCGCAAGCTCAGCACCAAGCTACGCATTTTAGTCTCACCTAATTATCTTGAAAAATCTATAAGGCTTTGATTTTAATATACTGGGATCAGCTGTTCTGATGGTATTGCGTTATGCTCATTTATTAGGTGAGCACTTACGGGAGTATGTGAGCAATGCAAAATCTGAGACAAATTTACTACACTGTTATTTTGAGCAAAAAAAAGGCCCGGTAAGAATGAAATCTTATCAGGCCTTTATTTATTTGGCTTTAGCATGGTGCCCAGGGGCGGAATCGAACCGTCGACACGAGGATTTTCAGTCCTCTGCTCTACCGACTGAGCTACCTGGGCCTGCTAAAGAGTCGCTATTATTCCAGTTATCCTTTTAGTCGTCAACCTTTTTTGAGGATTATTTGTAAGGTATCGTATATCTTCTTGATTAGTAGTGTATTTTATTTAAATGTATACGTTTGTAGACGATAGGGTGGAGAGAATAGTCTGGTATTGTTTCTTATATCAAAATGTCTAAAGGTATTTTTATCTATGCTAGTAATGAAGGCGTGCATGCCTGGGCGAGTTATGGGAGGACTGTGAACAAGATTAAGTCTATTGCATTGTCTGGAAAGGGACTTTAGTGATTCGTGTATGATTAATTTTTTAAAATGAAGCCAGTAGTATTTATAGTATAATTAAGAAATTTTCATTTATTTAGAGTTAGGGCACAATGTCAGATACCAAAAAGGTAGTTTTAGCTTATTCAGGTGGTTTGGATACTTCGGTGATTTTGAAGTGGTTACAAGATGAGTATGCTTGTGAAGTGGTTACGTTTACAGCGGATTTAGGGCAGGGTGAGGAAGTAGAGCCGGCGCGAGAAAAAGCGAAGTCATTAGGCATTAAAGAAATTTATATTGATGATTTACGTGAAGAATTTGTGCGTGATTTTGTGTTTCCTATGTTTCGTGCCAATGCTATTTATGAAGGCGAGTATTTATTAGGCACCTCGATTGCTCGTCCCTTGATTTCCAAACGCTTAATTCAAATCGCTAATGAGACGGGTGCAGATACGGTTTCTCATGGTGCAACCGGTAAAGGTAATGATCAGGTGCGTTTTGAGCTAGGTGCTTATGCCTTACGCCCGGATATTAAGATTATTGCGCCATGGCGTGAGTGGGATTTGAATTCCAGACAGAAGTTATTAGCTTACGCCGAAAAGCATGCTATTCCGGTGGAAATGAAAAAAGGCAAGGCTTCACCTTATTCTATGGATGCCAATTTATTACATATTTCTTATGAAGGGGGTATTTTAGAAGACCCTTGGAACGAACCAGAAGAGGATATGTGGCGCTGGAGTGTGTCACCTGAAGCTGCGCCAGATAAAGCGACTTATATTGAGTTGAGTTATGTTAAAGGTGATATTGTTGGTATAGATGGTGTGCCTCATTCGCCTGCTGAGGTATTGACTCGATTAAATAAAGTCGGCGGTGATAATGGTATTGGTCGGTTAGATATTGTGGAAAATCGTTATGTGGGCATGAAGTCACGCGGTTGTTATGAAACACCCGGGGGTACGATTATGCTACGTGCGCATAGAGCGATTGAATCGTTGACTCTGGATCGTGAAGTCGCACATTTAAAAGATGAGTTAATGCCACGCTATGCAACACTGATTTATAATGGCTATTGGTGGAGTCCTGAGCGTGAATTGCTACAGACGATGATTGATCAGTCGCAGTTGACGGTCAATGGTAAAGTGAAATTGAAGCTTTATAAAGGTAATGTGACTGTTGTCGGCCGTATGTCTGATACGGATAGTTTATTTGATGAAGCGATTGCTACTTTTGAGGATGATGAAGGCGCATATAACCAGAAAGATGCTGAGGGATTTATTAAGCTTAATGCTTTAAGAATGCGCATTGCAGCCAAGCGGCTAAAATAGTTTTGTAATAAATCCCGTTCTCTGCAAAAGTGAACGGGATTTTTTTTGTTAAACTTGTATAATGTTTCAGCTTAGGATAGTTTACAGGGGAAGGGGTTTAGGTTAAATGAGCGACGTACGCAAAAATAATAAGAATAATAAACCAGTGCGTAATTTGGCCGTTCTAAATTCGGCGACACAGCTTAGTGTGCTGAAAATGAACCGGCTGGTATTGGCTCTGCTTGTCGGTTTGATGGCAATGGTTGTTTTTTTAGGTATGTTATTGATGCCTGCAGACACTACTATCAAACAAGCTGCTGTGGCTGCCAGGGCCGCTGAGTTGTATGAAGTGCAGATGAATCCGGTTTTATCCGCAGAGGTGGATGCTTTAAAATCTCAGTTAGTTGGTTTAGTCAGTGGCTCTATTGAAAGTAAGCTTAATATTTTAGAGAAATCACTGCATAGTGGAACAATTTCCGAGACGGGGCTGGATACGATTCGTGCTTTACAGGATGATTTGGTGGTTTTGAAAACCTATTCTGAAACAGGAGCGGGACGTTTAATTGCCCAGAAATATTTACCCCAGCCAAAAAATATTGAAACTATTGCTTTAGCTGAGCAGGTTTCTCAGCTCAAAGGGTTGGTACAGTTTCTGATTACTTCGTGCGGACTGATGATTGCTGTTATTGGTGGGGTCTGGGTGCGTAAACGTTATGCGCTGGAAGATCATTCCAGTGATCAGAAAAAAATAGCAGGCGGGGAGTAAAAAGCTTTGGATTTGTTCTGCTGACAGCAATAGAGAAATAGCTATAGTTTTAATCTTAAGTTAATAAGACAAAAAAGCCGTTCCAGGGTGACCACCCGGAACGGCTTTTTTGTGAATATTACTAAGACGAGCTTATTGTGACAAGAAGCTCCATACAGCATCGATAGCTTGCTGTTCTGTATATCCTGCTTTTTTAACAGGTCCAACAGCCATAATCGCGTCTACTGCTTTAGGCATGCCGTTTTTACCTTCTTTCAAAGTTGTAGCAAAGCTAGCTTTTGTTAAGTCGCCAGATTTAATCAATGCAACTAATTGTGGGTTTGAGGCGATATCATGACATGCGCCACAACCACGACCGAAAGCACGATCATAGATTTTTTTACCTATTTCAATTTCTTCGCTAGCAGAAGCTTGCGCGCCTAAGCCTAGTAGAGCAACTGTAGAAACAGCTAATAATATTTTTTTCATTTTGACCTCTTCCTCTTTTAGTAATAATAAAATAACCATGTCCTTTTTATTGAATTTTATTCATAAAAACACAGTTTAGAAAAAAATTAACTAGTAAATGATAGATAATTTAGACAATTTTTTCAACTATTATTGTCAGTTTCCTCAGTAGCATTTGTAAATAGCAGAATTATCCACGCAATATACTCTGGATTACATAGTGATCGTTTATTCATAGTTATTATTTTCTGGCTGGAACCATTTTAATGAGTCGTGCAAGGAAACAACAGTGCCAATAATAAATAGGGTTGGCGCGTGAATGCCTTGGCCTTTAAGCTTTTCTGGCAGAGTACCCAAAGTTCCGGTAATCACTCTTTGCTTATTTGTCGTACCCTGTTGTATCAGTGCAATTGGTAAATCAGTGGACGCGCCATGCTGAATCATGGATTGGCAGATTATCTCCAGGCCTACAAGTCCCATATAAATAACGATTGTTTGCTTGGGAGCGACTAGCTGTTGCCAATTTAAATTAACGGTATTATTTTTTAAATGCCCGGTTATAAAGGTACATGATTGGGCGTGGTCCCGGTGAGTAAGGGGAATGCCTGCGTAGGTTGCACAGCCGGATGCTGCTGTGATACCCGGGACAACCTGGAAGTTTATATTTTGCTCGACCAGTGTTTCAATTTCTTCACCACCGCGACCAAAGATAAAAGGATCTCCTCCTTTTAAGCGCACAATGCGTTTGCCCATTTTTGCCAGACGAGCCAGTAATTCATTAATCGATTCCTGAGGCAGACTATGATTGTCACGCTGTTTTCCAACATATATTTTTTCTGCATCGCGGCGGACCAGTTGTAGAATCTCTTCAGAAACCAGACGATCATAAACAACCACGTCGGCTTGCTGCATTAAACGTAAGGCACGAAAGGTCAGTAAATCAGGATCACCAGGCCCTGCGCCAACCAGATAAACTTCACCGGTATTGTCCAGGTGCTCAGAGCCATGAAGTATTGCATCTTTTAAGCGTGCTTCTGCTTCGGCCTCTTTGCCTGAGTAAAATAGCTCAGCAATTGAGCCTTGTAATACTTTTTCCCAGAATATGCGTCGTTGTGCGGGTGGATTAATGTTTTCTTTAACTAATGCCCGGTATTTTTCGGCAAGTTTAGCCATTCTGCCAAAAGCAGGCGGAATAAGGCTTTCCAGTTTTGCGCGTAATAAACGGGCGAGTACTGGTGATGCACCTCCGGAAGAAACGGCAGCGACCACAGGTGAGCGGTCAATGATTGCTGGAACAATAAAGCTACACAAGGCAGGGTTATCAACGACATTGACAGGTATGTTGTGTGCGTCAGCCGTCGCTGCAACCAGAGTGTTAATATCAGCTTGATTAGTCGCAGAAATAATCAAGCGCTGTTGAGTAATATCATCAGGACTAAATTTTTTCAGCAGGATTTTTATATCAGGGTTATTTGCAGCTAATTGATTAACACTATCACTTATTTCTGGCGCAATAACTGAAATAATCGCACCTGCCTTGGCAAGTAATTCAATTTTTCGTGCAGCAATATCACCCGCACCAATGACCAGGCAGTTTTTGTTTTTTAAATCGATAAAAAGTGGAAAATAGTCCATGGAATGATAATAAATCTATAAGTTCATTGTTCAGGAAAAGTCTTGTGATGCTATTATATATGCTCTTTATAAAGCATGATTGAGAAAATTTATAATTAGAATGATTGAATTTAATATTGAAGTAAATGCCGCTGGTTTACACTGCCCTTTGCCCTTATTGCGCTTAAAAAAAGCCTTGAAAGATATGCAGTCAGGTGATGTTGTACGGGTTATTGCTACTGATCCCGCTGCACATCTGGATTTTGGTGTTTATAGTGAACAAACGGGCAATGAAATTATCGAATATATCCGTGAAGATGAGCAGCAAATTTTTTATGTACAGAAAAAATAGTTGATGGTTAGTGGCAGTAGTTAACAGTTAAAACTATCGCGATGCAGGCAACTTCTCTTTGCAATCGATAAATATTTTCCTGTCACCTTGTTAGTTTAGGCTTAGAGTTTATTTTTCCTTCTTATGCCGCCTTTGAGTGATGGCTCATTATTCCGGTATGTTGTTAGCAGGCATCCAGGTGGCTAATGACTAGATTCTCGTTGCAGGATTTCGCGAATGACAGGATGATTTATTGATACGGGAAAAATAACATAAGTATGCAGATTTTATTTATAGAATACAGTAAGGTTGTGTAGCAAAAAAATGGTATTTCTTGCTGTGTATTATCGGCTTAAGTAGCGCGACTATAATGGATTTTTATGTGCCTGTTTTCCTAACACGTCTGTGAAGTCAAAATCCTGCGCCATACTTTAGGGTATTATTACCCCCCTCATTCCTTAGCTGATATTAACTGAAATAATACGGGAAATACAAAAGTATAGCTAAACGGAGTATTATCGCACTCACGACATTAAAAAAAGCAAGGATAAGATAAGATATGAGTGAAGTAACTGAGGTAGATTACGGGCCATTACAAGACTTGATCGGAATTTGGCAAGGAGATAAAGGGCTTGATGTTGCGCCCGATCCAGAGGGGGCAGAAAATAGCCCTTATTATGAAAGCATTAATTACTCAGCGTGTGGTGATGTGACTAACGCTGAAACTCAGGTTTTAGCAGCAATTTATTATCGCCAGATCGTTAAACGTAAATCTGATAATAGTGTGTTTCACGACCAAACCGGTTACTGGATGTGGGATGCTGCAAGGCAGCTTATTATGCATTCTCTAACGATACCGCGTGCCGTATGCGTACTTGCCGGTGGGCAATATACAGGAAGCAAAACGCCGGATGGGAGTGTCATCATTGAGGTGGTAGCCGATGTTGATAATCCGGACTGGGCAATTATTCAATCGCCCTTTATGCAGGGAAATGCGCGAACTACAAGTTTTAGCCAAAACATTGTGTTAGGCAATGGCAAGTTATCCTATGCGCAGACCATGATGGTTAGTATTTATGGTAAAACTTTCGAACATACAGACAAGAATGAATTAACGCTGTCCTCTTAAATTAAGGATTACGAATCCTGATAATTAGTTGTGCTTTAATATTCTAGCAATTTATTCAACTGTGTATGGAGCGCAGCTTTAGTCCGCTGATTCTAGAAAAACAGCGGTTTAAAGCTACGATTTACTGGTGGAATTAATCATATTCAATGGGCCTGCGTTTTTTTAACATTAAATAAATACAATAAGTTGCAGCGGCGGCAAATAGATGTTTGGCTGTATGTCCGCTTATTACGCCGACGCTAAGCTCAAAGATTTGGCTATCGTTGAGTTCTAAAATTTTGGCCAGAACGTAAAATACTAATCCATACAGCAGGTAATTGCGATGTGTGTACTGGCTTTTATAAAGATACAGTATAAGTGGTATGGCTGCTAAAGTTCCGAATTGAATAGCAGCGTAAAACCGTAAATCCCCGGTGTAATGCCAATAGATAACACTCGACGCACCTATTAACAGGCTGGCAGGCAAGAGAGGTTTTTCCAGTTGCTGAGAAACATTATCGACCAGTAATGCGCTAAACAGACTCATAAAACAAATCGTCATTGGCAAACGATCCCAGACTAGCGTTTGATTATTGGGGTTCCAGTGATAATAGCCAGAACCTGCTGCGACAAGAATTAGGCCGATAAAGTAAACCTGCCAGGAAAGGGATGTGTGCGTATTTTTTCTTAAACAATATAATAGTCCGGCTAATCCAACAAGCGCAAAAGGCAGGTTGCTGATGACATCGGCAAAGTTAGGGGTAAATAACCAGGGTCTGGTATCTGCAAGTACGTGATAGCTGGGGTTTTGTAATACCGGGTCGGTGACTAGTAAAGTAATGCTGATCAGAACAAAAAAGCTTAAGGAAATTCGGAAAAGCCACTTATGCCTTGGGTAGTTAGCTAATACTTGAATAAGTTTAAGGGCCAGTGAGTGTTCTTTCATGCTATGAATCTTATTATGTTTAACACAGCAAGGGAATGTGCAGAGAAGACTCGATGACCTGGGGAGCTGGAGTTTTAGTTTGCTTTGTAAGATACAGGCCGGGGCCTGTATCTTAGGAGAGATGCTTTAATCCAGATTATTAAAGTTCTCCAAAAATAAAGCTGACAGTAGCACCAATAGACCAGGTAGGACCTAGGTCAGGCGTAACCACATTATAATACCCTTGTACTCGTGTATCTATGGCATTTTCGCCAACAGCAAATAGTTTGCCAACACCGGCACCGATTGGCACTGTCCAGCGTTGATCAGAGGGTGATCGCCAATTGGCAATCACTTCCATATTTGATAGCAGGTACCAGCCATCTGGCAAATTATAATTTACAGTCGGCTTAAGTATCATTTGACTGACAGCTTCTCTTTCCGAACTACCAAAGACTGACCAGATTTGTTGCGCCTGGAAAGCCAGTGTCCAGTCTGTTGGCGTCTGGTAAACGAACATAGCAGCCGGCCCCATACTGAATTTACCACTACCCAGTTCACGCGATGGCTCATCAGTCGGAAAAACAAATGTGGGTCCAATACCAAAGGAAATTTCATCATTAATGTTTGGCGAAATATAACTGGTAAAGAAAGTATCGGCTAAACCAGCCGCATATCCAGCACTTCCTCCATGTCCATTACCTGTATAAGGCTCTGGCAATCCTCTAATTCCTGTTATGTCCCCTTGTGTCCCCATAACATTCAAGGTTAGCTGGTTGATAATATTCCAGCCATCGAACTTGATTGGCATGATCGGTGCAAAACTGCCTATATTCACGCCGCCATCAGGAGCTCCACCGTGGTAATTGTATTCGATCGGTAAGCTAAAATTAGGACTTAATGGATTTTGTGCAGCTCTTTGCCACTCGGCTAGAGTAGGTGGAATGTCATCATATGCCAGAGCAGAAAATGATATCAGGGAGGTGCAAACAAGAATGATATTGCGCATTGTAAGATTAGTCTTTTGTAAAGTGGCTATGAGCTAGCTCATTAAAAATAAAGTCATCACTGACTGGTTCTATCTGAAAAATACGGTTGGGCATTTTGGTATTAAAGGTTCTTTCCTGGCCATTTTGATTACGTTCGCGTAAGTTAAACGAATTACAATCGGCAATTAAATGCGAGCCAGAGGGGAGTTCAATGGCATCTTGTACCCATTTCACTGGAAATAATGGACTGGTGCCGGCAATAACCTCCAGCAATTGAAAATCATGGTCATAGACACGGGCCTCACCTTTACGGGAGTTTGCCAGGATATAACCTTTGGAATGCGGCCGGATATGATGCGCACCGTTCAGGTTTTCAATAACTATATCTAATTCCAGTGTTTCTCGATCAATGCGAGCCACTTTACCTTGATAAAAAAGGATGGTAAGGATTTTGCTTTCATCATAAGGATCAACGATAGCTGAATTTAAATGAGTCGTTTGTAAACGACCTGGATAGCATAAATTACGATGATCAATATCATGATCAATTGTGCGTTCGCCACCACCATATCGGGTCGAATAACCTTGTTCGGTACCAAACCAGGACCAGATAACTTCACCTTGTAAATCAACTTCCAGAATCGCATCAATACCACTGGAGGTGATTAATAAGCCATTTTTAGTGCGCCGCAGTGAACGTAGCTGAGAAAATAAAGGATGCTTTATTTCCAGGTCTATTTCACCCTGATCATTTAAACGGAGTATATGTTCATCACCTGGAGTGCCATCAATACAGCAGGGCAGTCCGGTTAAGAAGTACAAGCCTTCGCCAGCGACATATTCCATACCAAAAGGTTTGGTTGGATAAATTTCATCCATTAAGCGAAATTTTCCTAAAGGCTCAAGTTGTTCCAGTAATTGAATTTTTCCACCCGGAGAACCTGTAAATACATCATTAGATTTGTCTTTGCCTTTGATGATGCGGTTTAAGCGAAATTTGGCATAATCCCAATTAGTTTGCGGGTAGGAAATTAAAAAACGCATAAAACAATTCTCCGGATATCTAATATCTTTAACTTGATTAATTGAGCAAAAAGGCAGCTTAGGATAAATAAAGCCATCTATCAGGGTGTTAGCATTCCAATAATTACAGCTGCGGAGTTTAACAGAGCGGCAGGGTGCTGCTGATTGTTTAATACTGCCGGGGCTAAAGCACCACCTTCTTCATGGTTTCAATATATTGAAATTAATGCAACAATAAATACAAATGAGTATGAACTTAACGATAGCCGGAGATTATAGCGTATATATTGTGTTAAGTTAAACAAATCGAAAGCCGGTTTCGTGGTGCAGTTGCGGATAAAGTGCCAGTAAAAATGTCTGGCTTACTAAGAAATTCAATGGATTTAAGTCATGTTTTCCTTTAAATTTAAACTGGTATTTTTTATGCTTACCTGTATTACTAATGGCAGCGTTTATGCTACAGAAACTCAATATTATCCACCTGAAATGTCAGTACAATTAAACGCTGCCTATATTGCCAAGGGCAAAGACTATCAAGCCCGTACTGCTAATCACTTGGCTAATGGACAACCGGCCTATATTAATCAACTTATTCTTCAGGATTCACCTTATTTAATTCAACATGCACATAACCCTGTACATTGGTACCCCTGGGGAGAAGATGCATTTGCTCAGGCCAGACGAGAAAATAAACCAGTTTTTTTATCCATTGGTTATTCAACGTGTCACTGGTGTCATGTCATGGAAGAAGAAAGTTTTGATAATCCGGCCATAGCCGCTGTATTAAATCAATATTTCATCGCCATCAAGGTAGATAGTGAGCGTCGCCCGGATATCGATGCAGTTTACATGCAAGCAGTTACATTGCTAACCGGACGTGGTGGTTGGCCTATGTCGAGTTTCCTGACCGCTGATGGTAAAACTTTTATGGGGGGTAGTTATTTCCCTGCAGAGCCCTTTAAAAAATTATTGCTACGTGTTAATTCAGTCTGGCAGCAGCAACAAGCCTTGGTCTTGCAGCGTGCCGATGAGGTCGCAAATGCTGTTGCCAGCACTCAAACTATTAATCAGCAAAGCCAAGCTCTGGATGATACTTTATTAAAACAGACGGCAAAGCAATTAATTGGCGTACAAGACCAGCAATACGGAGGTTTTGGCCAGCAAATCAAGTTTCCTAATGAGCCTCTGTTAATGTATCTGCTTGATGACTATCAGCGTAAGGGTAATAAAAAATCCTTGTCAGTCGTAGATGCAAGTTTACAGGCGATGGCACAAGGCGGTATCTATGACCAAGTAGGTGGTGGTTTTCATCGTTATGCTACCGATAGACAATGGCAGGTTCCACATTTTGAAAAAATGTTATACAACCAGGCGCAATTGGCGGAAGTCTATTTACTCGCGTACCAGTTGACTGGCAAAGCAGAATACGCACGTATTGCCCAGCAAATATTAGATTATGTACTGATTGATATGCGTGCGCAACAAGGTGGTTTTTATTCTGCAACGGATGCGGATAGTAATGGTGTAGAAGGGGAGTTTTTTGTCTGGACACCTGAGCAAATCAGCAATGCATTAACACCAGAGCTTGCACAAAGGGCGATTGACTTATATGGCGTTACAACGCAAGGAAATTTTGAGGGGCATAATATTTTACATTTGCCTATTAGCCTGGAAAGTTACGCAGACAAACATCAAATTCCTTTGCCAAAATTACTTGCTGAAGTTGAACAAATCAGACAAGGATTAAAGCAAAAGCGGGAACAGCGCGTTGCACCATTACGCGATGATAAAATTGTTACTGCATGGAATGCGATGATGATCGAGAGTTTAGTCCTTGCTGCACAGGTATTGCAACAAACACCTTATCTTGTTGCTGCAGAAAAAACAGCCAACTGGCTATGGCAAACCAACCGTCAGGCTTCTGGAGAACTTTGGCGTATACATTGGCAAGGGCGTTCTTCAGTCAGTGCTAATCAGCAAGACTATGCTTATTTTGCCAGTGCATTAATTAAATTATATGATCAAACCGGCGACCAGCAATGGTTAGATAAAGCCGAACAGTTGACTCATAGCATGATCAAACAGTTCTGGGATAAGTCAGGCTATGGTTTCTTTATGAATAGTGATGCTGAAACCCGGTCTATGATGTTGCGTCCCAAAGATATTCAAGATAATGCATTACCGTCCGCAAATGCTATCGCTGTAAATGTGTTAGTGCAATTATCTAAACGCACAGAAAATCCTGAATATCTGGAAAAAGCGGCTGCCGCACTAGCTGCTTTTTCTGCAAATATCAAAACGCAGCCGACCAGCTATACCCGATTACTTATTGCGGCTGCTGAATTGCATAATGCACAAATAGGAAGTGTACAATATGCGGCTAAAGGTGCAGTCACGTTACGAGCCAAACGCACAGCTGATAATCAATTACTAGTGACGCTGCAGTTAAAACCTGGCTGGCATATTAATGCTCAAAAGCCTCTGCAAGATTACTTGGTCCCCACTAAAATAAGTTTACCCAGTGGTCAATTGAGTCGGGTTATTTATCCACCGGCCGTGCTTAAACAGCTCAGTTTTGGGCAGCAAAAATTAGCCTTATATGAGAACCAGGTGATCGTGCATGCAACACTGCCTGAGGCAGTTAAAGACGATGTATATATGCACATTCAAGTGCAGTTGCAGGCATGTAATGATAAGCATTGTCTGGCGCCGGAAACATTAACACTTGGTGTGGCACGGCCTGTAAACTGATTCTATTCTAATGTGGCATTTTTAGCTCTGCTATAATTCCCTGATTTAATAACGGTAACAACACTATGACCAGCGACAGTTTTTCTTCTCTTCCCATTTCTAGCGCACAAATTGCTAATCTGGATTCGCTAGGTTATAAACAAATGACCGCTATTCAAGCTCAGGGCTTGCCTCATGTATTAGCAGGTAAGGACTTGATTGCCAAGGCAAAAACGGGCAGTGGTAAAACAGCTACTTTTGGCATAGGCTTATTAGAGCGGATTAATCCACGGTTTTTTGGTGCTCAGGCACTGGTTTTATGTCCCACACGAGAACTGGCTGATCAAGTTGGCAAAGAATTACGTAAGCTGGCTCGCAGCACGCCTAATATCAAATTGGTTTTGCTCTGTGGAGGTAAGCCCTTTGCAGCCCAAAAAGGCTCGCTTGAACATGGAGCTCATATAGTCGTTGGTACGCCGGGGCGTATTCAAGATCATTTAAGCAGAGGAACTTTGAACTTGACGGGGGTGCAGACATTAGTACTGGATGAAGCCGACAGAATGCTGGATATGGGTTTTGCAGATGTCATCAACGAGATTATTGAACAAACACCGAAAACACGTCAGACACTACTATTTTCTGCGACCTACCCGAGCACCATTAAAAAGATGTGTGCCTCTATCCTGAATGATCCGGTAACAGTTTCTGTCGAGTCTGAACACGCCGAAAGCGTCATAGAACAAACTTTTTATCAAGTCAAAGATCATCAGCGTAATCAAGCTTTATTAAGCTTGTTTGAACATTACCAGCCTGAGACCACCGTGGTGTTTTGTCATACTAAAATACAATGTGATGAAGTTGCCCGGTTTCTGCATAATCATCAGATTGAAGCCTTGGCTATTCATGGCGATCTGGAGCAGCGTGAGCGTGATCAGGTCTTGGTTCGATTTGCTAATCACAGCTGCTCGGTACTGGTTGCCACCGATGTTGCCGCGCGGGGGCTGGATATTAAAGCATTGCAGGCTGTCATTAACTTTGAATTACCCCGTGATCCCGATATCTATGTACACCGGATTGGTCGTACTGGTCGGGCAGGGGAAACAGGTATTGCGCTGAGCCTGTTTACAGAACAAGAGCACCTACGTGTTAAGGCGATTGAAAGCTATCAAAATAAACCTTGTGTCTGTGCACAGCTAGAATCGTTGCAAGCCAAGCCAGGCTTTACCTTGCAGTCACCTATGGTGACTATTCAGCTTGATGTCGGGCGAAAAAATAAAATTCGTCCGGGTGATCTTTTAGGTGCATTGACAGGTGACGGCGGTTTATCAAGCTCTCAGATCGGGAAAATCGATATATTTGATATATCTAGCTATGTCGCAGTAGAGCGCTCAGCCTTAAACAAGGTGCTCAATTATTTAGCAAGCGGCAAGGTCAAAGGACGCAGTGTTCGTGCTCGTCAGGTGACTGATAGTATCTAGTCATGCAAGGTTAGACATTGCGTAGCCTGTGTCAGATTTATTTAGCCTACTAGCATGAAAAAAGTATGCGATGTATAGCAAGCCCCTTCTGCAAAGGAGGGAGTTTAAAATGACGGTCACAAGTCTATCTGCATAGTTATAGGGTTAGTATTGCCCAAATATTGTCTGCTTGTGATCCACTAAAAATGTCAGTTATTTGCCGGTAAAGGTTCAGGGATAATCGGATCGGCTGGTGCAATAGGGAAATTATTAGGGGGGTTAACTGGCGCAATAGGGAAATACGGGCGTTGGTTTTGATTACGTATTTGTTCAGCTTGACGTGCATTTTGTAATACTTGTACTGTATTTGCCCTGGCATTCTGGGCGGCAGCGTTGGCTTTTTCTTCCTGAGCCCGAATCAGGCGCTCTTTATCATCGGCTTCTTGTTGTTGCTGCTTTTGCTCGGCTTGAATGGCTATTTCGCTATTGAGTTTCTCTATCGCGGCTTGCTGCTGTTCCGGGCTAATGTCTTTTGGCGGCGTAAATTCCGTACCACCTTGTTTGCAGGGAGATTGTTGATAACTTGTTATACCATTTACTTCACATTTATAAATTTCTGCATAGACAGGTGAAATAACAAGTACCAGAATGAGTGTAGGGATGATTTTCATGGTTAGTCTTCTCTGTGTACAATAACGCGATGTTATTGATTGTGAAAGATAGTCATATTTACTTGAACTGTACTTCGCGGGATGACTTTGACTTAATTATATGCCTAATAACTGCTCAAAGTAATGCTATTTTCTGCACAATAATATTTTTCCTATTTTTCCTATTTTTCAATATCTTGACTGATACTTAGCGGTGACTCTAGTCACACGCAGTGTCACTTTAAAAATAAATTAAATGCGCAGTATGGCACACAATACATCTTTATTTGCAACACACAAATTCTGTGTTGCGCCCATGCTTGACTGGTCAGATAGGCACTGTCGCTATTTTCATCGCTTAATATCTAAACATGCTGTCTTATATACCGAAATGGTTACTACAGGCGCTTTATTGAATGGTGATATAGAGCGCCATCTTGGCTATACTCAGCAAGAGCATCCAGTGGCTTTACAGTTAGGTGGAAGTTGTGCAAAGGATTTAGCATTTTGTAGCAAAATGGCGCAGGACTATGGGTATGATGAAGTTAATTTAAATGTAGGTTGTCCAAGTGATCGCGTACAAAATGGGCTTTTTGGTGCCTGTTTAATGGCTAAGCCTGCGTTAGTCGCTGAATGTGTTGCTGCTATGCAGGACGCTGTGACTATCCCTGTTAGCGTTAAATCCCGCATTGGTATTGATGATCAAGATTCTTATGAAGAACTGGTATATTTTATTAGTAGCGTAGCAACCAGTGGCTGTCAAACTTTTATTATTCATGCGCGTAAAGCATGGTTGGCAGGGCTTTCTCCTAAACAGAACAGGGAGGTTCCACCTTTACGTTACGATGTGGTAAAGCAGCTTAAACAGGACTTTCCTGATCTGGAAATTATTATTAATGGCGGAATTACCAGTTTAGAACAATCAACAGATTTATTACAGGATGTTGATGGCGTAATGATTGGCCGTGAAGCGTATCATAATCCTTATCTATTAGCTGGTGTAGATGGTGTGATTTATCAGCAGTCCGGTAACCCTAAAACACGTCACCAAGTAGTGAGTGCAATGCTACCTTATATACAGCAACAATTAGCGGCTGGAGTCCGGTTGCATAGTATAACGCGGCATATGCTGGGTTTGTTCCACGGCATTAAAGGAGCGCGAGCATGGCGTCGCTACTTAAGTGAACAAGGACCTAAAATAGGGGCTGATGAGAATGTTGTTTTGCGGGCATTAGAATTAGTACAACTATGATGTATACTAGCAGGTTATTAAATTTCAGAGGCGGATGATGGAAGAGTATTACAGCAAAATTATTGAAGCAATTGGTGAAGATGTGACGCGCGAGGGTTTAGTTGATACCCCTAAACGAGCTGCTAAAGCCTTTAAGTTTTTAAATAATGGTTATGAGAAAACCCTTGAAGAAGTATTAAATGGTGCGATTTTTGAGGCTGATACTGAAGATATGGTGATAGTCAAGGATATTGAGCTGTATTCATTATGTGAACATCACTTGTTGCCCTTTGTTGGCAAATGTCATATCGCATACTTACCGCAAGGTCATGTATTAGGCTTATCTAAGCTAGCTAGAATTGTCGATATGTATGCCCGACGTCTGCAGATTCAAGAAAAACTGACCAAGCAAATTGCTGATGCTGTCGATACGGCGGTCGGCGCAAAAGGTGTTGCTGTAGTGATTGAGGCTAAGCATATGTGCATGATGATGCGTGGTGTTGAAAAGCAGAATTCAGTTATGACCACTTCAGTAATGACTGGTATTTTTCGTAAGGAAATGAGTACTAGAGCCGAGTTTTTAAGTTTAATTAATCGCTAATCAGAAGGGTGGCGCGTGATACAAAAAAAAGCCATTTTAATTGTTAATTTAGGTTCTCCGGAGCGCTTAACGGTAAGAGCTGTCAGACGTTTTTTGCGTCAGTTTTTGAGTGATCCGCGTGTGGTGAATTTACCCCGTTCGCTTTGGTGGCTTATTTTAAATTTTTTTGTATTGCCTTTTAGGCCTCGTCAATCAGCCAAAGCGTATGCTGAAGTATGGACAGACCGAGGCTCGCCACTGATTTATTTGACTCAGGACTTGACTGATAAAGTGGCTAGTCATTTTCAGCAAGATCCGCATGTTTCGGTTGTAATGGCGATGAGTTACGGGCCACCATCGCTGACCTCGCAATTGCGTAAATTACAAAAAGCGCAGTGTCAGCAGGTGACAGTGATTCCCTTATATCCGCAATATTCGTCAACCACAACTGCCAGCGTATTTGATGCTGTGGCAACTGAGTTAATGCAATGGCGTTACATTCCTGAATTAAACTTTATCAGTGATTATCACTGCCATCCCTTATATATCGGCGCAATTGCTGATTCCGTGCAACAGGCATGGACAGCGCAGGGACGTGGTGAGCTATTATTGATGTCATTTCATGGTCTACCTGATATGTTAACCAAAAAGGGAGACCCTTATTATTACCAATGCCTTAATACGGCAGAATTAATTGCTGAGCAGCTTAATCTAAAAGATGGAAGGTGGCGTGTCGTGTTTCAGTCAAGATTTGGTAAGGCAAAATGGTTACAACCTTATTGTATAGAAACCTTAAAGGCACTGCCTGATGAAGGTTTTAAAAATATTGATATTATTTGCCCAGGCTTTGCGATTGATTGTCTGGAAACTTTGGAAGAAATTAATATGACCAATAAAAATATTTTTTTTGAGGCAGGCGGTGAGCAGTATCGATATATTGCAGCCTTAAATGATTCTGATGCCAACGTTAAATTGATGCTGGATTTAATTGCATGTAGAGGCAGTTAATCTGCTGAGAGCTATGAATTCACATATTTAGCAGGTGTATAGAAACCAAGTATATCTGTTTGAGGATAGTGGCCCTGGCCATTATTGTGTTGAGGTTATTTAGAAAATAATAAGAAGAATTAATATGACTTTACTGCAGACGTGGCAAGAACAATGGCCTGATATTCATGTTAGCAAGCCGTCAGAAACAGGTGCCGGCGTGCTGGATTCTGGTGCATTTAAAAGCATAGAAGTTGACAGCGTTTTTGATACTATTAATCATACGCAAACGACCATAGGGCAAGCAGTTCTATATCGTTCGCTGGCACAGCCTTCAGATAAGCTACAAGAAATTGTCGAAAAACAGCAAGCTGTCCAGGAAATCCAGGCAAACCCGGAATTAAAAAATGCATTACAGCAATTGCTGCTGAATGCGCAGAAAAACGAACTGTCTTTTTATCAATTGCTCTTCGCAAAATTTCTGGGGTCGGGAGGAACTGCCCGAGATGATGCAGAAACAGAGGGTTATGGCTATCATCAGTATAGGCGTGGAATGCGTTTTATATTGGGTTTTGTTGATGGCGTGCTGCAGTTAAACAAGCCAGAATGCCGCTACCTTGATGCGCTTTTTAATGAGTTAAAAGAATTTACTAAAACGCGTGTGTATGCGTTAATGTCCGGGCCGGTATACATCACTGAAAAAGGCATACAAAGCAAGATAGATAGAAGCCGCTTTAGTCCTGCAATTATCTTTAAGCCACATATTTTTAAACCACTATTGATTGCTATGGTTTTTGCGACTCTGATATTGGTTAATCTGTTTGTTCCTATTGGCTTGCTGAGTTTTTCTCCGATGGTTGCTATTTTTTTAGTGCCATTGATGCTCGTTTACTTTCCAATCATTGGTGGTTTTGATAGGGATAGTTGTATTAAGCCTTTACGTGAAGAATATCGGCAATCAAATGATCTAGGCAAGGCCTTAGATACTTTAGGTCAACTGGATGAGTTAATGTCGCTGGTGAAATATGCTGAAGCAAATTTAGGTTCTTTGGTATTACCTAAGCTGATTGAGGCCAAGCATCATAAAATCAGTTTAAAGAATGCAAAAAATCCAGTATTAAATAAGGTGGATGCCGGGTATGTCGGAAATGATTTTGCACTAGATCAGGAAAAACTGGTGCTTATTACCGGTCCTAACAGTGGTGGTAAAACTGCTTTTTGTAAGACTTTGACCCAGATCCAGTTATTAGCACAGATCGGCAGTTATGTTCCAGCAGACTCCGCAACGTTAACGGTAGCTGACAGGATTTTCTATCAGGCCCCTGAAATTAGTCAACTTGATGATGGCGAAGGGCGTTTTGGCACTGAATTGAAACGTACCAAAGCTATTTTTCTCGCATCAACAGCAAAAAGCCTGGTAGTACTGGATGAGTTATCAGAAGGAACTACCTTTGAAGAAAAAATGGAAACCTCTGCTAATGTGCTCAATGGCTTTTACCAGAAAGGTAATAACACTATTTTAATTACCCATAACCACCAGTTGGTTGATCACTTCCTGGCTGAAAATAAAGGTATAGCCCTGCAAGTTGAATTTATTGATGAAGATCCAACACATAAGTTGATTCCGGGTATTTCAAGAGTGAGTCATGCGCACCGGGTGGCGAAAAAGATCGGCTTTTCCAAGGAAGATATAGCAGGGTATCTGGCGAATGGTTAATTGACGATGTTTAATTTCAGAAAGTCATGCATCTGTGTGCTAAGTTTAATTGCCGCCAGTACCAGTTCATGGGCAGATGTATATAAGTATACAGCACCTGACGGGAAGGTGTACTACACCGATAAGCCTGAGCATAAAAAATACAAGCTGATTATTCGCAGCAAGCCTATAGGGTATCAAGCTTCGTTTAAACATCTGAAAATGAATAAAAAGAAATATACGCCGCTAATTGAAGAGGCTGCTACCAGGCATGGCATAGACCCTAAGCTCGTTCATGCGGTTATTTATGCTGAATCTGCCTATAATGCCACAGCAGTTTCCAGTGCTGGTGCGGTTGGCTTAATGCAATTAATGCCTGGAACTGCGCAGCAATATGGCGCCTTGAATCGTAATGATCCTAAGCAAAATATTTTCGCAGGAACGCGTTATCTAAAGTATTTGCTCGGTCTTTTTAAAAATGATTTAAGCCTGTCTATAGCGGCTTATAATGCGGGTGAAAATGCAGTGATAAAATATGATAATCAGGTTCCGCCTTACCCCGAAACCCAAAAATATGTAAAAGAAGTTTTGCGCTTGTACCAAAAACCAAAGGGTTAGCGTTGAGAATTGTATGCCTTTTTTTGGAAATAACGACTGTTCTTAAATGTTTAGCTATAAATTCTAGGTGATTACTGAATTAAGATACATTCCTCATGATTCAAGCAATCAGTTGAGATGGATAAAATATATCTCGCCTATGCATGATATCGTGAATATAAATTTTAAGCGTCCAAATGCCTATAATTATTGCTATAATGCGCAGTTATCAAAATTCATGTTAACTTGGATTAAAAGCCCAGGTTATTTAGAGAAATTACTAGCCGGTAAATTGATTTATCAGCTTTAAATAGACGGACTCATGTCAGAATTTGCCAAAGAAATTACCATAGTTAATCTCGAAGACGAGATGCAGCAGTCGTATCTGGATTACGCAATGAGCGTAATTATCGGACGTGCGCTTCCTGATGTTCGAGATGGCTTAAAACCGGTTCATCGACGTGTTTTATACGCAATGAACGTATTAGGTAATGACTGGAATAAAGCATATAAAAAATCAGCACGTGTGGTCGGGGATGTGATCGGTAAATACCATCCTCATGGCGATACGGCTGTATACGATACTATTGTGCGTATGGCGCAGCCTTTTTCATTGCGCTATATGATGATTGATGGCCAGGGTAACTTTGGTTCTGTCGATGGTGATTCTCCAGCGGCAATGCGTTATACCGAAGTGCGTATGGCAAAAATTGCGCATGAAATGCTGGCTGATTTAGATAAGGAAACAGTTGATTTTAATGCCAACTATGATGAATCAGAGTCCGAACCTGCTGTTTTACCAGCACGAGTGCCCGCACTATTAGTGAATGGCTCTTCGGGTATTGCAGTGGGGATGGCAACCAATATTCCACCGCATAATCTGGGTGAAGTGATTAGTGCCTGTCTAGCGCATATCGATAATCCTGAGATTACAGTCCGGGATTTAATGGAATATATTCCAGGGCCTGATTTTCCGACAGCCGGTATTATTAATGGTGTTTCTGGTATTCATGATGCCTATACAACCGGACGCGGAAAGGTTCATATACGTGCACGTAGCCATATAGAGGATTATAATCAGGGTACTCGCCAGGCCATTATAGTTACCGAATTGCCTTATCAGGTTAATAAGGCACGTTTATTGGAAAAAATTGCCGAGCTGGTTAAAGAATCTAAAATTGAAGGTATTTCAGGCTTGCGCGATGAGTCCGATAAAGACGGTATGCGTATGGTGATTGAAATACGCCGCGGTGAAGTACCAGAAGTCGTACTCAATAATCTGTATAAACAAACTCAAATGCGGACAGTATTTGGGATCAATATGGTGGCTATTTCTAATAGTCGGCCATTGTGCATGAATTTAAAAGAAATTCTGCATGCCTTTATTAATCATCGTCGAGAAGTCGTTACCCGGCGTACCATTTATTTGTTACGTAAAGCGCGTGAGCGTGCGCATGTATTGGAAGGTCTGGCTGTTGCTATGTCCAATATTGACGAGATGATTGCCTTAATCAAGGCAGCTGCAAATCCTGCGGAAGCGAAGACTGGCTTACTGACTAAAACCTGGAATGCCGGTCTGGTTGGTTCTTTGTTAGAGCGTGCCGATGCGGATCGTTCCAGACCTGATGGCTTAGCGCCTGAATTTGGCATACACGGCACTGAGTACCGACTTTCTGAAGCGCAGGCTTCGGCTATTCTGGACTTGCGTTTGCACCGTTTAACAGGATTGGAACAAGACAAGATTGTTAGTGAATATAAACAATTACTGGGCCTGATTGATGGCTATCTTGAAATTCTGGCAAGTGCAGTAAGATTAATGGAAATCATTCGTGAAGAATTAGAGGCTATCAAGGAAGAATATGCTGATGAGCGACGTACTGAAATCGTTATTGATCAACTCAGTTTAAGCGAAGAAGATTTTATCACTGAAGAAGATGTGGTAGTCACCATGTCACATGAAGGTTATGTTAAATCCCAGCGTCTGGAAGACTATCAGGCGCAGAGACGTGGTGGTCGAGGTAAATCAGCAACGGCAACTAAAGAAGAGGATTTTGTTGATAAATTAATTGTTGCCAATACCCATGATACGATCTTATGTTTTTCTTCTGCTGGTAAGGTCTATTGGCTAAAAGTGTACCAGTTACCGATTGCCAGTCGTGCATCGCGTGGCAAGCCCTTTATTAACTTATTGCCTTTAGACAAAGATGAGCAAATTAGCGCTATGTTGACAGTGCGTGAATATAGTGAATCTGAATATATCTTTATGGCGACTGAAGCCGGTACGGTTAAGAAAACACCGTTAAAAGAATTTGAGCGCCAACGTGCAAATGGTAAGATTGCCATTGATTTACGTGAAGGCGATAAATTAGTCGGCGTTGCTGTCACGGATGGCAAACAAAATATTCTATTGTTTAGTAGTAATGGTAAGGCAAACTGCTTTAGTGAGGCTGATGTTCGATCTATGGGACGCACAGCAACGGGTGTTAGAGGAATGCGCCTGAGAGAAGGGCAGAAAATCATTTCTCTGATTACTTCTTCTGAAGGGACGGTTCTGAATGTCACTGAAAACGGTTATGGTAAGCGGACACGCTTAGAGGAGTTCACCCGACATAAACGTGGTGGGCAGGGCATGATTGCGATGCAAACCTCGGAACGTAATGGTCAGGTAGTCGGGGCTCTATTGGTTGCCGAGAATGATGAAATTATGTTGATTACCGATGGTGGCGTACTGGTACGCACCCGAGTCGATGAAATATCAATCGTGGGTCGAAATACTCAGGGGGTTAAAGTGATACGCCTGGATAGTAAAGAAAAATTGATTGGCGTAGATAAAATTGATGGTTTGGTTGAGGAATTAACTGACGATATGAGTGAGATTGACGAGCAAACTAAGGAATTGAATGATGTTGCCAGTTCAATTAATGAACAATTGGAAAATTTAGACCCTGATATGGGTGAGAGTGAATAATGTCAAAAGTTTATAATTTTAGTGCCGGGCCATCTATGTTGCCAGAGGCTGTATTAAAACAAGCACAAGCTGAAATGCTGGACTGGCACGGATCAGGCATGTCGGTGATGGAGATGAGCCATCGCGGGGCTGAGTTTATGTCGATTGCTAAAACCTTACATGATGATTTACGGGAATTAATGGCAATTCCTGATAATTATCAAATCCTGTTTCTACAGGGTGGTGCGACTGCACAGTTCTCGTTTATTCCGGCGAATATATTAGGCGATAAACACAAGGCTTGTTATATCAATACCGGTGCTTGGTCTGAAAAAGCTATTAAAAGTGCAAAGTCCTATTGTGATGTTATAGTTTCCGCTACATCTGAAGACAATAATTTCACCAGTATTCCAGAGCGTTCCACCTGGAATATAGATGAGCAGTCGGCTTATTTACATTACACGCCGAATGAAACTATTCATGGCGTGGAATTTCAGGATATTCCTGATGTAGGAGATTTACCGTTAGTGGCAGATATGTCATCTAATATATTATCTCGTCATATAGATGTCAGTAAGTTTGGTTTGATATATGCGGGCACACAAAAAAATATGGGGCCAGCAGGTGCGGCAGTGGTTATCGTCAGAGATGACTTAATCGGCAAAGCACAAAAAAGTTTACCTGATATTTTTAATTATGAGAAACAGGCTAAACAAGAGTCGATGCTGAATACACCTGCCACATATACCTGGTATTTAGTAGGCTTGGTGTTGCATTGGTTGAAAGCGCAAGGTGGTGTCGCGGCGATTGAGCAAATAAATCAGCGCAAAGCAAAGAATCTTTATGCTGCCATAGATCAGTCTGCTTTATATAGTAACCCTGTTGCCGTTGCTGATAGATCGCGGATGAATGTGCCCTTTATTCTTAGCGATGATACTCTGGATAAAGCATTTTTAAGCGCTGCAAAAGAACAAGGCTTTTTAGCCTTAAAAGGACACCGCTCAGTGGGTGGTATGCGTGCAAGTATTTATAATGCCATGCCGGAATCTGGTGTTGCAGCCTTAATTCAATTTATGGCAGAGTTTGAGCGTACTCATTAACTAAAGCGTAGTATCCATATGACTGATGTAATCCCTCTTTCTGAATTAAGAAATCAGATTGATGTAATCGATCAACAAATATTGCAATTGATTAACCAGCGCGCATCCTTGGCTGAAGAGGTTGCAAGGACAAAAATTGCGTCTGGTGAAGAGAGTTGTTTTTACCGTCCGGATCGGGAAGCATTAGTTTTAAGGCGTATTAAAGATTTAAATCCCGGACCTTTAAGTAATGATACTGCTGCACGTTTCTTTCGCGAATTAATGTCTGCCTGTCTGGCGCTTGAAAAACCATTGCAAGTGGCTTTTTTAGGCCCGGAAGGAACGTTTACTCAGCAAGCCGCCTTTAAGCATTTTGGTCATGCGGTCTGTACAGTTCCAGTAACCACGATTGAGGATATTTTTCAGGCTGTGGAATCACGGCATTGTCAGTTTGGTGTGGTACCGATAGAAAATTCTACTGAAGGAGTAGTCACTCCAACCTTAGACCGTTTTGTAGCATCACCAGTGCAAATTTGCGGTGAAGTGGCGATCAGGATAGAGCATAACCTGATGACCAATGCCATTGGCTTAAATCAGATTACCGAGGTTTTATCGCATAGGCAATCATTGGCACAATGCCGTCAATGGCTGGATAAACATCTGCCAGGAGTCCCGTGTACTGAAGTCAATAGTAATGCTGAGGCGGCGAAAATTGCTGCTGCAAAGCAGGATGTAGCGGCTATCGCGGGAGAGATTGCTGCCGAAATTTATAATGTACCAATTCTCGAACATGGTATTGAGGATCAATCAGATAATACCACGCGTTTTGTGATTATTGGTCATTTGGCGTCTGCATCAACTGCTGAAGACAAAACCTCATTGCTGATTTCCACTAAAAATCATGCGGGTGCTTTATACGGTATTTTAGAACCATTTGCTAAATATGGAATTAGTATGACCAAAATTGAATCGCGTCCTTCAAGGCAAGGTTTATGGGATTACCTGTTCTTTATTGATATAGATGGACATCAAACTGATAAAGATATTACCAATGCGTTAGAAGAATTGACATCTCGGGTCACTATGATAAAAATTTTAGGGTCATACCCCAAAGCTATTTTATAAATTTACATAGAACAGGCTTTTATCTGTTTATTACCTCCCCAATGCCGAATCTTTAGTTCACTTAAATAACACTTTACTTCCTATTCAAAATGCCACCAAGTATTTACCAGCTTGCCACAGCAGGCGTTCAAACATTAGTTCCATACCAGGCAGGAAAGCCTATTTCTGATTTAGAGCGTGAGCTAGGTTTAAGCTATATTATTAAGCTAGCATCGAATGAGAACCCCTTGGGACCTAGTGATAAAGTTAAGCATGCGATACAGGCAAGTTTTGCCGATTTATCACGTTATCCTGATAGTAATGGCTTTGCCTTAAAAACGGCTCTGGCAGAAAAGTATAATCTACACAGTACTCAAATTACTTTGGGTAATGGCTCCAACGAGATTCTGGAATTATTAGCTAGAGCATTTTTAACAACTGAGCATGAAGTGATTTTTTCTCAGCATGCTTTTGCTGTTTATCCTTTGGTCACGCAAGCAGTTGGCGCAAAGGCGAGGGTGGTCGCCGCAATAGATTATGGGCATGATTTAAAGGGTATGTTAGCCGCCATTAGCGATAAAACACGTTTAATATTTATTGCCAACCCGAATAATCCAACTGGCACTTATCTAACTAAGCAAGCCTTAAGTGATTTTTTAGCGGTAGTTCCAGAGCATGTAATCTGTGTATTAGATGAAGCCTACTTTGAATATGTTGCTAAAGATGATTATCCAGATTCAATTTCCTGGCTAGCAGAATATCCTAATTTAGTGATTACCCGTACTTTTTCCAAAGCATACGGATTGGCTGGTCTACGCGTAGGTTACAGTTTATCAAGTCCAGAAATGGCTGATATTTTAAATCGCGTACGTCAGCCTTTTAATAATAATGCGCTTGCTTTGGCAGCCGCTGAGGTAGCCATACAGGATAGTGATTATTTGACAGCGACTATTGCTCTGAATAATGCTGGTATGCAGTTTCTAACTAATGCCTTTTCTGCAATGGGTTTGCCCTGGATTGAATCAGTAGGGAATTTTGTTTCTGTAGATTTACTACGTGAGGCGAATAGCATTAATACCGCTTTATTACATAAAGGGGTCATTGTGCGTCCTATTGCCAATTACGAAATGCCTAACCATTTACGTATCAGTATCGGCACGGAAACTGAAAATGTTTTTTTTATCAGTGCGCTTAAAGCTGTTTTAGCGGATGTTTAAAAAACTATGCATTATTGGTGTAGGGTTGATTGGGGGCTCTATTGCACGTGCGGCCAGGGAAAATAATCTATGTATAACGATTTCCGCCTATGGGCGTGAGCAGGATCTGGATAATTTACAGCAAGCTTTGGCGTTAAAGGTTGTTGATAGTTATAGTCTCGATCTGGGAGAGGCCGTTGTTGATGCTGATTGTGTGATTATTGCAACTCCTGTGGGGGCAATGCCTGATATTTTTAAGCAGCTTGTACCGTACTGGTCTGATAAAGTGTTGTATATGGATGCGGGGAGTACTAAAGGCAATGTAGTAGCTGCGTTGTCTGAGCTATTTTCCGGGATGCCGGCTAATTTTGTTCCGGCTCACCCAATTGCAGGAGCCGAGAAAAGTGGCGTCGATGCTGCCCGGGTCGATTTGTTCCAGGGTAAACGAGTAATTTTTACGCCTTGTTCTCAGACCGGTGATAATTTTATTCAGCAAGCAACTCGTTTTTGGCTGGGTTTAGGTAGTACTGTTTCATACATGCAGATACAACAGCATGATGCAGTTCTCGCTGCCACCAGTCACTTGCCGCATATCATGGCTTTTGCTTTAGTGGATTTGTTGGGCAGAAAAGACGAGCAAGGTGAAATATTTAAATATGCAGCGGGAGGCTTTAAAGATTTTACGCGTATTGCATCCAGTGACCCGACTATGTGGATGGATATCTGTATGGCAAATAAACAACATATTATTCCATTAATTGAGCAGTTTTGTTCTGAGTTAAATGATGTTAAGCACATGCTGCAAGACAATCAGGCTCAAGCACTGCACAATACTTTTACTTATGCCCGAAATGCTCGGCAGCGTTTTTTAGATCAACACAATAACATGACACAATCAATGATTTTTACTGTTCAGCCTGGTGGCCACTTACAAGGTGAAGTGCGAGTACCTGGAGATAAATCAATTTCGCATCGATCCATTATGCTGGGCTCACTTGCTGAAGGTACAACGCATGTCACCGGTTTTTTAGAAGGTGATGATGCTTTAGCTACCTTGCGTGCTTTTCAGGCGATGGGCGTGCAAATAGAAGGACCTGTGGATGGCAAAGTTACTATTTATGGTGTTGGGCTGGATGGCTTGCAGGCACCTAAAGAGCCGATCTATTTGGGCAACTCAGGGACATCCATGCGCTTGCTATGTGGATTGTTAGCAGGACAAAAATTTGATGCGGTATTGACGGGAGATAAATCTCTATCGGGTCGTCCAATGCGTCGTGTCATTGACCCTTTAAGTAAAATGGGGGCGATAATTGAAAGTACCGAGAACGGAACTGCACCTTTAACTATTAGAGGTCAAAGCGGTGCTTTACAGGGTATTCACTATGATATGCCTATTGCCAGTGCCCAGGTTAAGTCTTGCTTGTTATTAGCCGGATTATATGCACAGGGTGAAACCTCGGTAACCGAGCCAGCACCAACACGCGACCATACTGAACGTATGCTTTCTGGTTTTGCTCACCCTGTTAAGCAGGCAGGTAATCAAGTAACAATTTCTCGGCTAGGACCACTAAAGGCAACAGATATCGAAGTACCTAGTGATATTTCATCATCGGCCTTTTTTCTGGTGGGTGCTTCAATTGCAGTAAATTCAGATTTGACCTTAAAACATGTAGGTATTAATCCAACTCGTACGGGCGTAATTAATATTTTGCAATTGATGGGGGCTAACATTGAGCTGCTTAATCAGCGTACAGTCGGTGGTGAGCCGGTCGCTGATATACGGGTGCGCAGTGCTGCTTTAAAAGGGATTGTAATCCCGGAAGAATTTGTTGCACTGGCGATAGATGAATTTCCAGTATTATTTGTAGCTGCTGCCTGTGCAGAGGGGGCAACTATTTTAACCGGTGCAAAGGAATTGCGAGTTAAAGAAAGTGATCGTATTCAAGTCATGGCGGATGGTTTGCAAATACTAGGTGTTGATGCCCAGCCAACTGAAGATGGCATGGTGATTAAGGGTGGCAAGATAGGCGGTGGAACTGTTGTTTCTCATGGCGATCATCGTATTGCCATGTCCTTTGCTATGGCGGCTTTACGTGCAAGCGATACTATTGTTATAAAAGATTGTGCTAATGTGAATACTTCATTTCCTGGCTTTGTGTCGCTAACAGCACAATTAGGACTTAATATTTGCAGTGAGGAAGCTTAATGAGCATTCCTGTTTTGACCATTGATGGGCCTAGTGGAGCAGGAAAGGGCACAGTAAGCCGGGTGGTGGCAAAGAAATTAGGCTGGCATTATCTGGATAGTGGTTCTATTTATCGTTCTCTGGCAATTTCTGCTATCGATAAACAGATAGAGTTACAAGATGTTGCGGCTGTAACATTGCTCGCCGAAAAAATGCATTTGGCTTTTGAGTGCGATGAGCAGTTAATTGTCACTTTAGATGGCGTAAATATTACCCACCGCTTAGCTACCGAAGAAACAGGGTCCGCTGCTTCACAGATAGCTGCATACCCTGAAGTGCGCGCGGTTTTATTGCAAAAACAAAAAGATTTTCGTCAACTGCCGGGCTTAGTTGCTGACGGCCGTGATATGGGCACAGTGGTTTTTGCAGATGCCCCCTTTAAGGTGTTTTTAACTGCTAGCGCAGTCGAAAGGGGAAAAAGAAGATTTAAACAGTTGAAAGAAAAAGGAATAGATGCTAACCTTGATCAAATTACTCGTGAGATAGAGTTGCGTGATCGTCGTGATCGTGAACGAAAGGCTGCACCCTTGATTCCGGCAGTAGATGCTTTTTACCTGGATTCATCTGATTTAAATATCGATGAAGTTATAAATCAGGTAATGATTTTGACTGAATAAAGTAATATATTTTGGTAGCTGTGTGATGACATACGGTTCTTTTTAACTACAGAGATAGAGACTTGGATTGTACATACAAGTCTGGGACATAAAACAATGAGCGAGAGCTTTGCTGAATTATTTGAAGAAAGTGTAAAACAAACGGAAATGCGTACTGGCGCTATGCTAATAGGTACAGTCGTAGACATCGATAACGATAAAGTTATTGTCAGTGCGGGATTAAAATCGGAAGGTGTTATTCCAAAATGGCAATTTTTAAATGACGAAGGTGACCTTGAAGTTAACATTGGCGATGAAGTCGAGGTTGCATTAGATTTAATCGAAGATGGCTTGGGAGCTACCTTACTTTCTCGTGATAAAGCGAAGAAACATAGAGCTTGGGGTGAACTGGAAACTGCTTTTGAAACCGAAGCTACGATCATTGGTCGTATCAATGGTAAAGTTCGCGGTGGTTTTACGGTAACAGTAGGTGCTTTACGCGCTTTCTTACCTGGTTCATTGGTGGATGTTCGTCCAATTAGAGACACTACTTTTCTTGAAGGTCGTGATCTTGAATTCAAAGTTATTAAAATCGACCAAAAACGCAATAATGTTGTGTTATCTCGTCGTGCTGTGGTTGAAAAAGAATACAGTGCAGAAAGAGACGAATTACTTAAAACGCTGGCTGATGGAATAGTTGTAAAAGGTATCGTTAAAAACTTGACAGACTACGGTGCATTCATCGATTTAGGTGGAATCGACGGTTTATTACATATCACGGATATGGCATGGCGTCGTGTTCGTCACCCATCTGAGTGTGTTGAGATTGGTCAAGAAATCGAAGTTAAGGTTCTTAAGTTCGACAAAGAAAAAACACGTGTTTCATTAGGCATGAAACAAATGGCGGAAGATCCATGGCACGATATTGCTAACCGTTACCCAGCAGGCACCCGTGTAACAGGTAAGGTGAATAACTTAACGGATTACGGTTGCTTTATTGAAATTGAAGAAGGCGTTGAAGGTTTAGTTCACGTTTCTGAAATGGACTGGACTAACAAAAACGTTAACCCAGCTAAAGTTGTCCAGTTAGGTGACCCGGTTGAAGTTATGATTCTTGAAATCGACGAAGAAAGACGTCGTATTTCTTTAGGTATGAAGCAGTGTCGTACTAATCCTTGGGATGAGTTTGCTGCTACGCATAATAAAGGCGATAAAATTTCAGGTAAGATTAAATCAATCACCGATTTTGGTATCTTTATTGGCCTTGATGGAAATATTGATGGTCTGGTACATATGTCTGATATTTCATGGTCAGATACGCCTGAAGATTCGATCCGTGATTATCAAAAAGGTGATGAAGTAGAAACAGTTATTTTAGCTGTTGATGCTGAACGTGAGCGTATTTCACTAGGTATCAAGCAATTACAACAAGACCCATTCCAGAACTACATTGCTATTAACGAAAAAGGTAGCATGGTTAAAGGTGTGGTAAAAGAGGTTGATGCAAAAGGTGCGGTGATAACTTTAGCTGAAAATATTGAAGGTTATCTAAGAGCATCTGAAATTCAGCGTGACCGTGTTGAAGATGCTACTAAATTACTTAGCGTAGGCGATGAGATTGAAGCTAAATTTCTTGGTGTTGACAAGAAAAATAAATCTATTTCACTATCTATCAAAGCAAAAGATTCTGATGAAGAAGCGAGTGTTATGAAAGAATATTCAGAGCAAACTCCTGGAACACCAACGATGGGTGATTTGTTCAAGCAGTTGGATAAATAATAACTTAGCTTTAAAAACTGGGGTTTAATTTGCAAGGATTAAGCCCCATTGTTTTATGCAAGAGCGTTTTTGCTGTGGACAGTTAATGATGCTTAAGTAAAATATAGAAAAATCGCAATAATTTTTAGGAAAAACTGTGACGAAGTCTGAATTAATTGAACAATTAGCAAAGAAACAACCTCATTTGGCTTTGCAGGATGTAGAGCTAGCTGTCAAATGTATGCTGGAGCAGATGAGCCAGTCTTTATCAAGTAACGAAAGAATAGAAGTGCGTGGCTTTGGAAGTTTTTCTTTGCATCATCGTAAGCCAAGGATGGGACGCAATCCTAAAACAGGCGATGCTGTTTCTTTAACCGAAAAATATGTCCCGCACTTTAAACCGGGCAAGGAATTACGTGACCGCGTTGATGAAACCAGACATACACATAACATAACGGATTAACAATAACACGTGAGATAGTTTATGATAAGGATTATAGTGTTTGCTTTTTTTTTACTAATTGCTGTGATTGCTGTGATCTTCTCTTTACGTAATTTTCAGATCATATCGATTGATCTTTATTTTACGACCATACAAATGCCTTTGGCTTTGGCATTAACCATCGAATTATTTGCTGGAATTTTTATCGGTTTTTTAGTCGCATTTATACATATCATTAAACTGAAGTCTCAGTATAAATTACTCGATAGAAAAATACGCCATATTCTGCCATCAGATTCACAATAGCTATCCAGATTCAGGATGGTCAATAATCCCCGTCCGCTATTAATAAATTATTCAATAACTAACTCTTTTATTTTGCGAGTCAGAGTATTACGCCCATAGCCTAATAAAATAGCTGCTTCATGGCGACGCCCCTGAGTATGTTCTAAAGCAGATTTAATTAAAATAGTTTCAGTAAGAGGAATGATTTGCTTGGCTATATCATTTTGCTTAAGTAGGATTTTTTCCTCTATCGCTTTCTTTAAACTTAATTCCCAATTAATTTCTGATTCAAATGTGCTTTCATTTTTTTCGTTTGCTTTATAAGCGGGTAATAATTCAGGTGGCAGATCGGCAAGGTGAATTTCTCTTCCGGAGGCCATGACCGTAATCCAGCGGCAAATGTTCTCCAGCTGGCGCACATTTCCAGGCCAGGGCAATGTACATAAGTAGGCTTCTGCCTCAGCTGTTAATATCTTGATTTCGCTATCCAGTTCTTGCGCTGCAGCGGCTAAAAAATAATGCATTAAAATTGGAATATCCTGAGTACGTTCGTTTAGCGGTGGAATGTGTATGCGTATTACATTTAGTCGATGAAATAAATCCTCTCTAAACCTCCCTTGTTCAACTAATGTTTCAAGGTTTTGATGCGTAGCAGCGATAATACGAACATTGACTCTGATTGGTGTGTGTGCTCCAACTGGATAAAACTCATTGTCCGCTAACACGCGTAATAAGCGAGTTTGTAATTCAGCAGGCATATCGCCTATCTCATCAAGAAACAAAGTGCCATTATCAGCTTGTTCAAATCGCCCTGCGCGTCGCGCATTTGCACCCGTAAATGCGCCTTTTTCATGACCAAATAATTCTGATTCCATTAGGTCTTTAGGGATGGCAGCCATATTTAAGGCGATAAAGGGTTTTTTGGCTCGTGGGCTATGGCGGTGTAGGGATTTGGCAACCAGTTCTTTCCCGGTGCCTGACTGACCATTGATGAGTACCGTAATATGCGACCGTGCCAAGCGGCCAATAGCACGAAAAACTTCTTGCATTGCAGGTGCTTCGCCTATGATTTCAGGTGTTACGTCATTATCATTGTTAAGTTTTGGCGTGTTGTTTGTTCTCTGCGTATTATGTAGACAGGCGCGCCGAACAACTGCAAGCATTTCCTCGATATCGAAAGGCTTGGGTAAGTACTCAAATGCCCCCCCGTGAAAGGCTGAAACGGCACTTTCTAAGTCAGAATGTGCAGTCATAATGATCACTGGCAGATCAGGGTGCGTATGTTGCAGTTTTTTTAGTAATTGAAAGCCATCCATGCCGGGCATACGAATGTCGGATAATAGAACGTCTGGAGTGCCATTTTCAAGGGCATTCAGGAATTCCAGGGCAGTGCTAAAGCTCCGCGTCACTATGTTATTTTTATTGAGTGCTTTTTCAATTACCCAGCGAATAGATTTATCATCTTCGGTGATCCATACATGGCTGCTGTTAGTCATTAACATTTCCTACGGGTAAAAAAATTGAAAAAACGGTATTTTCAGCTGTACTTGTACATTCGATAATGCCGTTATATTGATTAATGATTGATTGAGAGATAGGCAGGCCTAATCCAGTGCCATCACTGCGCCCTGTAATCATAGGATAAAAAATCTGGTTCATTAGTTCCGGCTTTATACCGCTCCCATTGTCGATAATATCAATGCGTGCGGCTAATTTGTGACGGTTTCCAGCAATGGTCATTTGCCTATATATCCGGGTACGCAGAGTAATTTCGCCTGTGTTTTGAATTGCCTGAGCTGCATTGCGCACAATATTTAAAAAGGCCTGAATTAGTTGATTTTTGTCTGCTTTTAATTCCGGAATGCTGGGGTCATAATCACGTTTGATGGTTATCAAGTCACTTACCTCGGCTTGAACCAGTTGTCTTACACGTTCTAATGTTTCATGAATATTTAAAGGTACTTTATTGGGCAGTTTATTAGGGCCGAGCATTTTATCCATTAAGGCCTTCATACGGTTTGCTTCTTCGATAATAATCTGCGTATACTCTTTCAAATCATCTTGTTGTAATTCAAGTTCCAGTAGCTGAGCAGCTCCGCGCAAGCCTCCTAAAGGGTTTTTAATTTCATGGGCAAAACCGCGCATCAACATGCGTGAGATGTGTTCCTGGGCAATGAGTTGCTCTTCTTTAGATATGCGTAAATGTCGATCAAGCTGTTGTAATTCTATAAGAACTTCTGCTTCTTGATGATTTTCCAGTATGGGAGTTGCGCTAAAGCTAATGGTTATATTACTGTGGAATAAGTTCAGAGTAAGCTCACGGTCAAAAAAACCTTCGTTGCGCTCCATGCACTCTAATAAATCTTCATTAAGTGACATACCCGTCCCAAATATATCACTAGCAGATTTTGTCAGCAAATGTCTTGCGCTATCTTCAAATAAAACTTCACCTGCGGTATTAATATAAATAAGTTTAAGGTCTTTATTAAATAAGAGGATGGCTTCATTGATGTTATCGAGAATTTTATTATGCACTTTTAGGATTTAAAAGAAGTTGTTTATATGTTGATAGCAAGTTATAGACCAATTTTTTAAATTAATGAATTGGCATGGGTTGAATGGGAAATTGTTATTATGCACCAATAATGCGCGATAAAATATAAAAAACGCACTGTAGTGGTGCGTTAGGTTGTTTGCAAAAAAAAAGGCAACTAAATAAATAGTTGCCCTTTTTTTATTAAAATAACTACGACTGTAGGCAGTAGTAGTTATTTATTGTTACAAGCTATAGTACATATCGAATTCTACAGGGTGTGTGCATACACGTAGGCGTTGTACTTCTTCACTTTTTAAAGCAATATAACCATCAATGGCATCATCTGTGAAAACACCGCCGCGAGTCAAAAATTCACGGTCTGCATCTAATGCTTTTAACGCTTCATCAAAAGAGAAGGCGACTTGTGGGATTGCTTTTTCTTCTTCTGGTGGTAAGTCGTATAAGTCTTTATCCATTGCATCACCCGGGTGAATTTTGTTCTGGATACCATCAAGACCAGCCATTAGCATGCCAGCAAACGCTAGATAAGGGTTTGCTGTTGAATCAGGAAAACGTACCTCAATACGACGACCTTTTGGATTGTTGACGAAAGGAATACGGATGGAAGCAGAACGGTTACGTGCAGAATAAGCGAGCATAACAGGTGCTTCAAAGTGAGGCACTAAACGCTTGTAGCTGTTAGTTGATGCATTAGTGAGTGCGTTTAATGCCTTAGCGTGTTTAATGATGCCGCCAATGTAGAATAAAGCAGTTTCAGATAGACCACCGTATAAATCACCGGAAAACAAGTTAACACCCTCTTTAGCTAAAGATTGGTGTACGTGCATGCCGCTACCATTGTCACCAACAATAGGTTTAGGCATAAACGTGGCTGTTTTTCCATATGCATGTGCAATATTAGCAACAACATATTTTAATTCTAGTACTTCGTCAGCTTTTTTAACTAATGTATTGAATTTAACACCGATTTCACATTGACCAGCTGTTGCTACTTCATGGTGATGAACTTCAGTAATTTGGCCCAATTCTTCTAGTACCAAACACATTGCAGAGCGCATGTCTTGTAAAGAATCAACTGGAGGTACTGGGAAATAACCGCCTTTTACACCCGGACGGTGGCCGATATTGCCATCTTCATAGATTTTTGAAGAGTTCCAGCCTGCTTCGTCTGAATCAATTTGGTAGCTGCAGCTACCCATGTCAGTGTTCCAGCGTACGTCATCAAATACGAAAAATTCGTTTTCAGGTCCAAAAAAAGCGGTGTCTGCAATACCAGTAGATTGCAGGTAAGCTTCAGCGCGTTTTGCAATAGAACGTGGGTCACGTTCGTAACCTTGCATATCTTTTGGTTCGATGATGTCGCAACGTATAATTAGAGTATTGTCATCAAAGAATGGATCGATTTTAGCTGAAGCTGGATCTGGCATCAAGATCATGTCAGATTCATTAATGCCTTTCCATCCTGCAACAGAAGAGCCATCAAACATATTACCTTCTTCAAATGTATCTTCATCAATGCTGTGCGCAGGGAAGGTTACATGTTGTTCTTTACCGCGGGTATCACAAAAACGGAAATCAACAAATTTGATATCGTTTTCTTGTATGATTTTTAGTACGTTATCTACTGACATTTAAGACCTCTCCTAAGGGTTGTTTTGAATTAGCTGTTAATACACTGTGTAACTTAAAAATTAATAGCATATTACAATATAAAAATAAAAATTGCCTGTTTTCTTGAAGCATGAATCTTAAATATATAGTTAGCATATATTATGCCATATTGTAATTCATTGTTTTATTGTATTAATTTTTATAAATAAAAAAAACAATCATGGAAATGTGCTATTTTGGTGCAGTAAATTAGGTTTAAGCAAATATAATAGCTTTGAACAAGGAAAGCCGTAAAATTCTATATTGAAAAATATATGCTAGATACTGATATGAGAGGATGCACAGCTGATAGGAATTTTGGTATCATTAAGGCCCAATTTTTAACTTGGACATGCATAAACTATAAAACAATTAATTATTGCATTTCTTTTAAATTCTTTACTGATTGTGTGTCAAATATTTTCAAGAGATACCGATCCAAATCTTTAGCGCCAGATGTAGATGCTTTTAGCGCTTTGGCTGAAATTGGCAGTAAATAATATTTTATACAAAAAAATGCATTGATTCGACGTGCAATATTGGATGGATAGGTCGAATCAAGAATATAGAGACAAACTACTAGTCAATATTTCTTAAAATATTACTTTTGGCATTTCAGCACGGTTGAATTGGAATGTACATAGTGTTTTAGATCAAATTATGCCTGTCTTAAAAGAATATAAGTACACCTTAATACTGGTTACCGGGGCACGCTCTGGTTCCGAAGGGGATTTAAAGTGGAACTAGCTTCTTTCTGGGCAACGGACGAGGGTTAATGGGAGTACTTGATGTATAGTGACAATGATAGTCAGCGAGTGATATCTAGAGGTGAGGGGGAGAAGTGATCCATTTGTCACTGAAGAGCTTGCTACTTTAGAACGTTTCTTAAATAGACGGGTTTCTTTGTAAATTAAAATTGACAATACATTAGTGGAGAAAGGTTCTAATGATAAAACTAACTAGCTCTTCGTTTAGAGTTAGCTGTGCCAGTGCTGTTTCTTTTTTGATGGCTTTATCTGTCCAGGCAGCGAATATTAATGAAAAGGTAGAAAATGCACTGTTGTTTGGTGAGCAAGGCGAATATGGTCAAGTTAAATTTGATTTGCGTTATCGTTACGAAAATGTATACATAGCTAATGATTTACCCATACAAACAGCGAATGCTAATACTCTACGCTTGCGTTTTGGCTATATGACACCTGAGTTTCATGGTGTACAAGTTTACGCAGAGTACGAAGGAAACCTGGCTATGCAGAATGACTATAATAGTTTGCGTAATGGTTTGACTAATTATGAAATTGTTGAAGATCCACAAGAGCAAGAACTTAATCAGTTTTGGTTGAGCTATACAGGTCTTCCTGATACGTTAATAAAAGGTGGTCGCCAGAAGATTATTTTAGATAATCAGCGGTTTATCGGCAATGACTCCTGGAGGCAAATGGAGCAAACCTTTGATTCTGTTTTGATTAGCAATCAATCCATAGAAAACTTAACGCTAAACTTTATTTATATAGGACAGGTGCAGACAGTTATTTCTACTGAACATCCGATTACCATGCCTGTGCTGAATTTTAGTTATAATTTTGGACGCTTTAGTACCTTGACAGGATATGGGTATTGGTTAGCTGATTATGTTGAAGCTTCTAATTCAACGCAAACATACGGGGTGCGAATACATGGCGATCCCAAGTTAAAGCATGATATTGGGTTATCTTATGATGTGGGGTACAGTAATCAGGCTAACTATCAAAATAATCCCGGCAATTATGCATTAGATAGATACAATATTATATTAGGGGCCACGTATGCCGGGGTTACCATTAAATCCGGCATGGAGCAATTAGATGGTAATGGAACTTATGCTTTTCAAACACCGCTGGGCTCAACTCATTTATTTCAGGGGTGGGCTGATAAGTTTCTGGTAACGCCGGATGATGGTATACGAGATATCCAGGCATCTATAGATAAAAGTTTTTATGGTGTTAAATTTTTATTTGCCTATCATCACTTTACTGATTCAAATAGTCATGGAGAATATGGTAATGAATACGATGTTCTGGTCTCCAAGAATTTTGGAAAACATTATCAATTACTGGCTAAGTATGCTTTTTATGACGCATCTGATAGTGTAGCCGCTGTTGATGCAGGTGTAGGAGAAAATACCCAGAAAATATGGGTGCAAGGCAATATGAATTTTTAAACTGTAGATCGGCTTAGGTTTATATTAGAAAAAACCTAAGCCGAAAAAGCAAGTTTAAGCAATCGCTTTCTTGATACGTTGCAAAGCATTCTGCAAATTTTCCATACTGGTTGCAATAGAAATTCTAATGTGCCCCGGACAACCAAAAGCTGAACCTGGGACTAAAGCGACATCAGCATGTTCAATAAAAAACTCAGCTAAATCAAGATCATTATTAATACCATCAAGCTCAGCAATCAAATTTTCAACATTAGGGAAAACATAAAATGTTCCGTCAGATTTGATGCACTCAATTCCAGGCATGTTATTTAACTCATCAACCACAAAATCGTGACGTTTTTTAAATTCAACTAACATGGTATCAATACAGCTTTGATCACCTCTTAAAGCTTCTTCAGCGGCTACCTGAGAAATAGAAGTGGGATTAGATGTGCTTTGTGACTGTACTTTACGCATGCCGGCAATAATATCTTCTGGACCAGCCGCATAACCAATGCGCCAACCGGTCATCGAATAGGCTTTAGACACACCGTTAAGTACCATTGTACGATTATAAAGCTCAGGACAGGCATTGAGTATATTTACAAAGCTGCCTTTTTTCCACAGAATATGTTCATACATATCATCGGTTGCGACTATGACATTTGGGAAATCTAGTAAAACATCAGCAAGTGCCTGTAGTTCGCCTAAAGAATAGGCAACACCAGTTGGATTAGAGGGGCTATTAATAACAAATAAACGGGTTTTATCGGTAATGGCTGCACGCAATTGAGCTGGCGATATTTTAAAATTTTGTGCTTGAGTCGTTTTGATAATAACCGGGATGGCATCTGCAAGCAGAACAATATCAGGATAAGAAACCCAGTAAGGAGCAGGAATAATAACTTCATCACCTTTGTTTAGTAAGGCCTGAGCTAAATTATAGAAGCTTTGCTTGCCACCAGAAGAGACTAGAATTTGCTTAAGCGTATATTCAAAGCCATTATCGTTTTTAAATTTATCAATAACAGCCTGTTTTAAACTTGGCGTACCATCAACCGCAGTATATTTCGTAAAGCCATTATTAATGGCTTTAATAGCGGCAGCTTTAATATTCTCAGGAGTATCAAAGTCAGGTTCGCCAGCACCCAGGCCAATAATATCTTTTCCCGCTGCACGCATTTCTGCTGCCCTTGCCGTAATTGCCAGGGTTGGTGATGGTTTAACTGCGCTAAGTCGGTCAGAAAGTTTGATATTCATTAAGCTCCCTCGAATCAAATGATGGATTAGGTAAAAAGCTGAATTATACCTTATGAATAATCGTTCTAAAATGATAATCGTATAAGTGACCTGGTTAAACTAGATTAGTTGTATTATCGGAATATACATTTGGCATTATACCGACGGTAACTGGGTGTCTATTGTTATGAAAAGTAAGTTTAAAGCGAGCTAAAATTTCAAGTCTAGTCGAGACTTACTCGCTCTATTGGATCGGAATATTAAGCAACTGGAATAGATAAACTTATCAAGCTGCACTGATCACTTTGATGGTAGTATTTATGGCAGTTCTTTATTTGGATTTAGTTGACTACTACAGGTATAGTGTTTATGGTGTAAGCACTGTAATTTCTGCTGCCACAGTTATAATTTCTGGCGTAGAAAGTGTTTATATTAATTATTTTTCTCTCTTAAGGAGATATGTGCGATGTTATATTTTTATTCGATGATGAGATGGTCCAGGCTCGTTTTACTATGCATCTTTTGTTCGCCGGTAATTCATGCGGCACAAGAATTATCGACTGCGGAGAAAGAGGAAGCGCAACAATTAGGCTTGGAAGTATGGTTCGGCCGACCCACGGCGTTCAAAATCTGTCCGGATCCTGAATCGAACCCAGCACAGGAATACGCACTCTGTGCATCTGCGCAGTGTTTTACCATTGATAATGTGGCTTATTGCAAATGTGATCAGAAGGTAGGAAAAAGCATTTCTTTGCCCTTTTTCTTTACCAACAACAAGCCACCAGCACCAGGACCAATCGCTGGAGATGTCTGTGATTTGATGGAAGTGTCTGGCGAAGGTGGCTTTATGGTCAGCACGTTCTCTCCTCCTCCACAGTTGGTAAAGGGGTATCCTGGCCCCGATGCTCTAGCGATCTATACATGCCCAGGCTCCGGGAATTTGTCTGCACAGTGTAATGGCGGACTTTGTGTCAAAGCTACAGCTGGAACAAATTGGCCATTTCTAGGTGCTATAGGCAAAGACGAGATTGTCTGTTCATGCCCCATAGCGGCGTCGCCTCAATTGGGTTTTCAGTTCATTGGACCGGCCGATTGTGATCGTGAATTTTTCGAGCAGTATTGTGGTGTTCAGGGGGGGGGTAGTGGAGGTACGAGTGTATCCACGGGTACGCAGTTGGCCGTCGGTGCCGTCACGGGAAGCGGCACGATCCTTACAAAGCTATTAGAAGGCAACGTCCCACCTACGAGCCGTTGCTTTTTTGTTCCCGATCCGGCCAATTGAAATATAAACATCTGAAGATAAATTTCGCGGGTTTAGCCAATAATTCCGCTACCAATGACGCATGAACGTTTTGATTTTTATGCGGTTAAAATGACTGGTAGCGGTATTATGAACAGTCAAATGTATTTTAAATATTTTGAGAAAATACAGCGCCTTTCAAGGTAAAAAGCACTCATTCAAATCGAGTTCCTTAGCTGAAAGAGATACCCACTCCCCTCAATCCACAATAACCATCAGGGTTCTTGGCTAAATATTGTTGATGTTCATTTTCTGCATAATAAAAAATAGGCGCAAGAGCTATCTCTGTAGTGATTAGATCTAGTCCGGCCTTATCGAGCCTTAGCTGATAATGTTGTTTAGAACTGAGGGAGGCATCAAGTTGCCTGGCAGTGGTTGCGTATATAGCTGAGCGATATTGTGTGCCGATATCATTGCCTTGGCGCATCCCCTGAGTTGGGTTGTGGGCTTGCCAGAAAAGAATCAGTAAATCCTGATAGCTTATTTTCTGCGGATCAAACATCACTTTGACGACTTCGGTATGCCCGGTTAATCCGGTACAAAGTTCTTTATAGGTCGGGTTAGGTGTTAGTCCTCCTGCATAGCCTACCGCTGTACTGAAGACGCCTTTTTGTTGCCAAAAAAACCTTTCAGCGCCCCAAAAGCAGCCCATAGCGAAGATTGCTACGTGGATATTTTCAGGGAAGGGTGGTGCAATAGGCTGAGCAGTGACAAAGTGTATTTCAGGAATACAGATTGCGGTTACACGACCAGGTAACGCTTCAGCTGGAGTGGGGAGTGATAATTTTTTTTGTGAGAATAACATAATATTAACTTTAAGTTTTAAGACGCCTGATTTGGCCGATAAAGCTCTGCATAATCAATGCACTTAAAATAAGCCCCGAACCGATTGCAATTTCCAGTGTCAAGGCTTCTTTATTTAAATAGTGACCTAATAATAGTGCTAATACGGGTGATATCAAGGTGATTAAGGCTACACGTGTTGCCGGCAAATGCGTCAGAATATAATAATATAGCGCAAAACCAATCGGGGTGGCAATGAGCCCTAAATATAAAATTGATAAGGCAGTATTGATCGGCAATGTGTCCGGCAGTGTGCCATCAATTAACCACCAGGTAGCTAGATAAAAGGGAATCGCAAATAGCATTCCACCTGTTACCTGAGTGATAGCTGGCAATTTAGCATGAATAAGTTTTACCCAGACAGCACTAAAGGCTTGTAAAAAAGTAGCGAATAATACGCTGAATACACCTATGGCAGTGTTGTAGCTAATGTGTAAAGCGGAGTGAAACATTACTGTGAGCCCTGTAATACCGAGGACATACGCCAGTAATTTATCCCATGATAAACTTCTTTCCCCTAGCCATAGTGCAGATAATACGGCAGTGATAAAAGGTGTTAGTCCGAAAATAACGGAAATCCAGCCGGAGGGGATAAATTGAGCGGCCCAGTAAACGGCCATCATTGCGCCATAAATTTGCACAGCGACCGCAAAATAAGTTTGTTTAGCTTTACTGTGCCAGAGCAGCCGCTGGCGCATAGCAAATAACATAAAGAATATACAAATCAGGCCTATGCACATGCGTGCGGTGACTGCGAAAATAAAGCTGGATCCTTCTGCACTCCATTTTATTGCCAATGGCGTTGTTGACCATAGCAGTACTATAAAGATAAATGAGAGCACAATACGCATTATAGGTAGCCTGTTGATTGTAGAAGAACTAACCCTGCAGTGATGATCAGGGTACTGCTGGCTGTTGATAACGCAATAATTTCAGCGGCTATTGTACCGTGATCGGTCATTTTTTTAGCCATAATATAGCTGGATACTGCCGTTGGTGATGAGAGCATCAGATAAATAAGGCCTAATTCCTGGTTTCTAAACCCCAGATAAATCGCGAGAATAGTACCTAATAATGGCATAAATAATAATTTGCAAAGTGTGGCCCAGATAACATCTTTAGGATGATGTTGAAAGTTTTCCCAGTATAAGCTTCCTCCAATGCAAATAAGCGCAAGGGGGAGCGTCATTTGTGCCAGATATTGACCTGATTGATTTATAAATGTTGGCAGAGGGACTTGTAGTCCTGAAAAGACCAAACCTAAAAAAACGGCAATGATAATGGGGTTTGTCAGGATGGATTTATAGGGCTTGTGTCCTTTGGGCTTTAATATTAAAACTGATAAAGGATTATCTATTATAGCTATGAGTGCCATATACAGACTGGCAACTGCCAACATTTCTGTACCGTAAGCATTGAATACCAAGGCGATGCCAATAATACCCAGATTACCCCTGAAAGCGCCCTGAACAAAAACTCCGCGTTTATCAGGCTCAATTAAGCCTAGGCTGACTAACCAGAATATAAAAGCACTGGCCAGGGTAAATACGACACCAAATAGAAAAAGCGGAATATTAGTAGCCTGAAAAAGGGGTGTACTTGCAATGCTGAAAAACAGTAGACATGGCAAGGTAATATTAAACACAAAGCTATTGGCGATATTGATAAAGTGTTGATCAATAAAACCTGTGCGACGGAATGTAATACCTAATATTAACAGTATCAGAATCGGTGCTGTGACGTTTAAGGCAAACAGAAATTGCTCGGACATTTTAAATAATAATGTAGAGTTTTTTTGACTTAAATGACCGGCGTGTGACGCACCTGATAAGGTTCAAGTTAATTCACTGATAGGTGATTGTAATTTATGTTGCCATTGCTCAACTTTCTTTTTTAAATCCTGAATATTCAGCGTCGTCAATTGTTTGTTTTTTAAGCATTGTTTACCTGCGACCCAGACATCGCTGACATGATGACGTGAGGTAGAATACACAATTTGCGAAATAGCATTATAAAGCGGCTGTGTTTCTATTGCAGATAAATCTATGGCACAGATATCTGCGGCTTTGCCTCTGATTAAAGATCCGGTAATATCGTCTATCCCTAGAGCTTTAGCGCCGTTTAGGGTAGCCATGCGTAATGCCGTTGCGGCATTAACGGCACTGGCATCCTGTGCAACCCCTTTAGCTAATAATGCAGCGGTACGCATTTCCCCGAGCATATCCAGATCATTATTACTTGCAGCGCCATCAGTGCCCAGAGCAACATTAATGCCCGCATCCAGACATTTTTGTACCGGACAAAATCCACTAGCGAGTTTTAGGTTCGATTCAGGGCAATGCACAATATGCGCACCTGATTGTGCAAATTTGGTGATTTCACTATGCGTTAATTGAGTCATATGTACCGCAATAAACGCAGGATTGATCAGGCCTAATTCATGCAGGTGTTTTAGAGGGCGTTCACCTTGGCTGACTTCAAAGTGTGTTTCATGAACATGCATATGAATTGGCAGATTCAATTCATCTGCGAGCGAACTGATTTGACGTAATGGTTCATCAGAAACAGTATAAGGGGCATGAGGTGCAAAAGGTGTACGTATTAAAGGTTGGTGACGAAGCTTTTCATGTAGTGCCAGCCCTTTTTCCATATATTGCTCAGGGCTGCTAGCCCAGGCAGTCGGGAAGTCAATCATGATAAGCCCGACATTGGCACGTATACCATGCTGAATAGCCTGGTGAGCAGTGATTTCAGGAAAAAAATACATATCATTAAAACAGGTGGTACCGCCACGCAGCATTTCAGCAATCGCAAGATCGGTTCCATCTCGTACAAAGGCTTCATTCACCCATTTTTTTTCTAAAGGCCAGATATGGTTTTCCAGCCAGTCCATAAGCGGCAAATCATCAGCAATACCTCTAAATAGCGTCATGGCCACATGTGTATGAGCATTGATGAAACCAGGAACAAGGGCATGGTTGCTCAGGTCTTCTTGTTGCGCAGCCTGGTATTTTTCCTGTGCCTGTTGTTGTGGCAATATATCCAGTATATTGCCTTCATGAATCACTAAGGAGTGATGTTCTAGTATAATTTCATGGGGTTCTACAGGTATAATCCAGCGAGCATTAATAAGAGTGTCAACTTGCATATATTAAAGTAAGTAGGGCGGTTATTGATCCAGAAAAACGCGATAAGTCAGGTCGAAATCTGTTAGTAAAAGATAGGCTAGACTACCCGTTATCCTGTTAATTTTAATTTGTGCATGATTGCAAATAATAATGATAAGTGAGTATACGTGTTAATGAGTAGTTCCCCAAATAAACTCAAGGTCCACGCCTTGCTATGGCAAGACAGGCAGTTATCAGTATTAGACCAGCGGCAATTACCGAGCCAGGTACATTATGATATTTTTACCACGGCTCCTGAGGTCGCGGAAGCGATAAGAAGCATGCGCGTCCGTGGCGCACCAGCGATAGGTATAGCTGCAGCTTATGCTGTTGCCTTATCAGTATTAGAGCATTTTGTAGTAGATAATACTGAATGGCAACACAAAGTGAATGCTGATATTGCAATATTGGCTGCGTCACGGCCAACGGCAGTGAATTTGTTCTGGGCACTAGCTGTCATGCAGGAAAAATTAGCATCCATACCGGATTCACCTGTCGACGCAATGATTAATACCGCAATACAGATTCACCAGCAGGATATTGCGGCTAATAAGAAGATGGGTGAAATTGGCGCAGATATTTTGGCTGATGCTCAGGGCTTATTAACTCATTGTAATGCCGGTGCTTTGGCGACAGGTGGTTACGGTACGGCACTGGGTGTGATTCGTAGTGCACATCAACGACAGCAGCGTAAAGTGTTTGCCGGGGAAACGCGTCCCTGGTTGCAAGGTGCTCGATTAACAGTGTGGGAGTTGGCTGAAGACAATATCCCCGTAACACTGATTGCCGATTCTGCGGCAGCAATGTTGATGCACAGTGGACAGGTTGACTGGATTATTGTCGGCGCAGATCGTATTGCCGCAAATGGTGATGTAGCCAATAAGATTGGTACTTATTCTCTAGCTGTTTTAGCCCAATATCATGGTGTTAAGGTGATGGTTGTTGCCCCCGTATCAACCATAGATTTTAGTATTGAAAATGGCAGCCAAATTGAAATAGAGCAACGTGCTGCAAGTGAGTTTTTACCGGATAGTTATGCGCAAGAAGGGAGTTTAGTCAGTGCATGGAATCCTGTTTTTGATGTTACTCCCGCAGAATTAATAAGTGTTATCGTCACCGAGCGTGGCGCGGTGTTTAATCCTTTTGAACAAGGTGTAAGAGAATTAAAAAATGAATATTGAATTTAATAAAAAAACCGGGGCAAACCCATGGCTTGCGGTGCAGAGTTTGGCAAAAGGAGGGTCTTTACTATGGCATAAGAGATTAAGAAAATATGTATTAATCCCGATAGCGGTCAATTTAATACTGTTTTCCAGCATGCTGTATCTGGGTTATCACTATGTTGGCGTGTTAATCGCACAATTTATACCCAACTGGTTGCTGTGGCTGGATTGGTTAATATACCCCTTATTTTTTATCAGTTTTTTTGTCGCTGGTTTTTTTACCTTTACCTTAATGGCTAATTTAATCGCATCCCCTTTTTACGGAGGATTAGCCGCTAAAACACAGCATATCCTGAATAATCAAACAGGAGATATTCAAGAACAGGCAATACTTGCTGTTTTAGCCTCTGAATTAAGGCGAATTGCCTATTTAGTGAGTCGTGCCATTCCCATTGTTATTATTTCAATTATCCCTGGAGTAAACTTGATTGCTCCGGTTTTATGGGGACTTTTTGGTGCATGGGGCATGAGTATGGAATATTTTGCCTATCCTCTGGAAAATGAAGGCGCACTCTTTTCTGAACAAAGACAGTTACTTAAAACAGTCCGGATTGGCGCCTTAAGTTTTGGCGGAATGGTGTTATTTGCTTTGATGGTTCCGGTATTAAATATTGTGATACCTCCCATTGCCGTGATTAGCGCAACCCTATATCGTAATAAATTAGCTGTTTAACCTCAGTTTTTTTGGTTTTGCAGGTTTGAAATGTTAACAATAAAAAGGTTAAAACAGGGCTGATATTATGAAATTTACTTATCCTCACTGGCATCGTCTGCATAAACAGTCAGATCAAATGGAATTAAACAGCTCTGCTGACAAATCAGGTTTACCGCCAGGATCCTTGGTTCACATCGGCGAAGTGCATGACATTACAAGCAAGATTTCTATTATTCAATATAATGCTGACACTTTGGTGCGGCATGAGGATGTTTTGTTTTCAGAATTGAGTCAGTTTAAGGATAGCGATCTTATTACCTGGATAAACGTTGATGGTTTATCTGATACACGAGTGGCGGAAAGCATAGGCAATGAGTTTAATATTCACCCACTTGTTTTAGAAGATATTTTAAGTACTCAGCAACGTCCCAAGCTGGAAGAGTATGAGGATTATCTCTATCTCGTTCTTAAAGGCATCAGTGCTGAGAGCGACGCAGGGTTTGAACTGCAATATGATCAGATCAGTATTCTGCTACTGGAAAAATATGTCATCACCTTTAAGGAAAAAGCAGATGATGCTTTTAAGTCAATCTATCATCGCATGGAAAATCCTCATGGGCGCATGCGCAAAACAGGAAGTGATTATCTTGCTTATGCCTTACTGGATGCGATTGTAGACGAATATTTTGTTGTTGGAGATAATCTCGATGAGATTATTGAGCCTCTGGAAGATAGCTTATTGTTGAATCCCGCTGAAGAAATACTGCTTACAATCCAGAAAATTCGCCGAGAATTGATATCCATGAGACGAAGCGTATCTCCGTTGCGCGAATTATTGAGCACCATCCAGCGCTCAGATAATACGCTTTTGACAGTAGAAACCTTACGGTATTACGCTGATATACATGACCATGTGTTGCGCGTTACCGATTCGCTGGAATCATACCGGGAAAGAATTGCGATTATGCAGGATATTTATCTATCCAGTATTAGCAACAAGATGAATGAAACCATGAAGGTATTGACTATCTATGCTTCCATTTTCATCCCGCTGACTTTTATAGCTGGTGTATACGGGATGAATTTTGACTATATGCCAGAACTGAAGTGGCAATGGGCTTACCCTGTTTTATGGGGAGTCTTTATTTCTACCGGCATTGTTCAGTTAATTTACCTAAAAAAGAAGAAGTGGTTATAACAGTGCAATATGAGGCTATGGCACTTACTTAAAATAATTGGCAGTGACCAGGCGAACTGAAAAATCGATTGCCACCGATTGGCCTAGCTGCTTAGTGAGTTGCTGTTCAAAGTCTGCCAGTTCCTTAGTGTCCGGTGTGTGCGTACTCATCAAATCAGCACTGATTTTCAAAGGACGACCTAAGCGTACTTTAATATTACGCAATTGTAATGTTTGACCGCGAATAGTGTAACCCTGCCTGAGTAGCTGTTTTTTTACAGCAGCGATTTTTTGCATATTAGCAAAAGATAAAATCAAAGGGGCTGAAATTATTGCGACCATAAAGACTGAAATTGTAATCCCTTTTTTGGCGCGTGAAAATGGCGCATAACCGATCACCATAAATGACACACCAGCAGCCATAATGATGCCTGTTAAGTTAGTTAGGAATAACAGCATTGCCCCATAAAAAACATCGAAATTTAGCCAGCCAATTCCAATTCCAGAAACGCATAAAGGCGGTACCAGTGCGACCGCAATGGCTATTCCCGGTAAACTTTTGGCAATGTTTTCACGGGCATTAGCAAAAGCGCCGGCGATACCTGAAAGTACGGCAACGAGCAGGTCTAAGGTAGATGGGTGGAGTCGGCCTTCGATTTCATTGGTAATTTCTTGAAAAGGCAAGAGAAAAGCCATTAATGCAGATAAGAATAGCGCAATAAACATCCCTGTAAATAAGGTGCTAAATGAGCGCCGGCTTAAATCGGAGTCGGAGCGCAATAAACCCATAGAAGATGAAATAATGGGTGACATTAAAGGTGCTAAAACCATGGCTCCAATAACAACAGAAGGGCTGTTTAGAAACAAACCTAAAGTTGCTAATAAAGCACTTAGGATCATCAATAATACAAAAGTGTTAGTCGTTTTAGCATTCTCCTTTAAGGCTAGAAAGAGATCTTTAAAATCTGATTCCAAAGCGTGCGTAAAGAAAGGTAATGCGGCACTTAAATATTTTATTCTGCTGTCTTGCTGGGGTAATTGTTCACAAACAACATTTTCTTTGTCATCGGTATAGTGTTGACTGTCGCGGAATTTATCTCCTGCATTAACTCTGACACCTTCATTGAGTATTTTTATACACAGTTCACGCGTGGTTAACGGTTTCCTGTTAACCAGAAAATGAGTATCAACTGGCGATTTAATGGTTAACGAAGCAGTGCGAATATAACCTAGTTGTTGAGGTAGTTTTTTTTTCTGAGTAGCAAGCAGTAATGATGAAGATAACTGTAGATAGGAAAGGATAGATTGTGGTGCAAATAAGGCCACAGAAATACGTCTGTCTCGTAAAGAAATTGAATCCGAAAATAAATTAGATAGTAGGCCCTTTCTATGAAAGTCCAGTAAGACCATACCGGTAATTGCGGTCGAAACAGTTTTACCTTTTGCAGTAATTAAGGTAACCGGGTGTGGTGTTAGTGAAAACGCATGAATGAAACGTCTTATTTGAAACCTGATTTTACCTAAGCCTGTAAATCCATGGCTATCGCCGATGAATTCGGTCATAGTAGTCTGGTTTTCCAGGTTAACGCCATTGGTGACAATTTCATTGTTACACACGATGATGTCAATAAACAGCGGGTCGTCATGTAAAGCAATTTCCAGGCACGCGTTAAAGTCTTTTGGTAGTTCCAGACCTTTAAAAAATTGGCTGGGCGGGTCACCTGCAATCGGCAAAAATCCTAGGGATAGATGTTTTTGATCTGCAAACATCAAAACTTTTGGGGTAACTATTCAGCTGCTGAAAACTAGAGAAACATAGCCTTGGTGAAGTGATGATTTTATAGCCTCCGATCGGTAACAGGAATTCCAAAATTTCATGAGCG
>Ga0208648_1000337_pt1 | contig 49082 bp, 50 predicted proteins | sample AntAceMetag02UKL_FD_184772 | JGI IMG/M metagenome (GOLD analysis project Ga0208648, IMG submission 184772) | Saline lake microbial communities from Ace Lake, Antarctica - Antarctic Ace Lake Metagenome 02UKL (SPAdes) (version 2) | ecosystem: Environmental > Aquatic > Non-marine Saline and...
AAAAAATCCATTCATGTATTTCTTCATGCTCAGTATATCTGTTTTTTTGTCCATCCATGAGGGCTTTATAGTATTCTTTTTTCTTTTCTTCAATTATATGCTCAAATGAAATATATTGGACAAATTCATATCCGGATTTCATCAATAAGAGGGTTGTTAATAATCGTGATAATCTGCCATTTCCATCCTGAAACGGGTGAATAGATAAAAATTCGTACACAAATGTAGCAATAATTAACAAAGGATGAATACTTTTATTATCAAATTGTGAATTTGTCCATACGATCAGTTCTGACATTTCTTTATTAACTAAATGTGGTTCAGTAGTATTGAAAATTATTTTTTCCGTTCCATCAGGATATTTTGCAATTACTTTGTTTGATATTTTTTTATATTCTTCGAGATGTCTTTGATCCTTTTTGCTTTCTTTTAATAAAATCCCATGTAATTGTTGAATATAATTTTCTGTTAATGTTATTGAGTCGTAGTTTTCAAGAATTAGATCAAGGGTTTTATAATAGCCAATAACCTCTTGCTCGTCTCTGCGTACAAATTTATTGATTTTGATATTATTGAGTAGTTTCTCAATTTCTCCATCGGTTAATTTCGCACCTTCAATTCTTGTTGAGGAACCAATGCTTTCTATCGTGGCAATTCGTTTTAATTCTTTAAGATACTTGTTTTCTCTTTTTTCAAGAGCTTGCCATTTCCCTTTAAATAAATCAATTGTACTAATTCTATTTATTAAATTCTGTGTTTCTGTGAAAGAAAATTTAATTTTATTTACGAACATATTATATCCTTTTATTATCTGCAAAATATTCGTAACCAATAAAACCTGTCAATAGATATATTTATTTCGTATCCGTAAATTATCTGTAAAATAGTTTTGTACAAACGCTATTTCCTCTTTCTTAGGAATCCCATTTTGTGCTATCAAATAGGACGCAAAGCGGAACAGCATAAAATCCACAATATCTTTTGAAGCACCTTTGGGTATTGCCATCGTTTTGTTGACCTCAACAAAATGATCTGGAATGCTATGCCCGGCTGTCTCGCACGATGTTTTCGCTTTGTGGATCACTTTGGTTAAATTGCGCCATTCTGCATAACTAAGAAGATGCTGAAGATCTCTCGCAAACCAGAATTCAATATCGTTTTCTGTTTTAAATGTTTTCTGCCAAGATTTAGACGTTTATGTTTTTTAATAGAATTCGGTATTCATCTCCGACGGATAATGAAACCGTATAAGAAGTTATTGTAATTGCTGTATATGGTTGATTTACAGTCTCTATTATTTGTGAAAACTTCAATTTAATTGACAAATAAACTAATCTGCAAAATTGCTAAAAGAATAAACTAATTTTACTCGAATGATGAGTGCGAACTAATAAAATTTCGTATTCCTCTCCAACTGATAGAATATCGTATTTGCAGCAAACGTGATTGCCGCCGTTTCTGCTCGTAAAATATGATTACCCAGGGATACAATTCGGGCTGAATTCTGAATAGCTAAATCAACTTCACTCTTTTCAAAACCCCCTTCAGGACCAACGATCAGGCAAATATTTTTATCTGTTTGTTGAAGAATCTCATGAAGTCCCTGTTGGTTTTCTTCTTCCCATGCAAGAACCGGCATGTATTCGTGAGTTAGTTTCTTGAGTAATTCGTTGAAATTAAGCGGCTTATGAATTTCTGGAAGATGTGCGGAATCACATTGCTTGACCGCAGCGACGGCTATTTTCTGGAGTCTTTCAAACTGGTTATCAGAAAGAGAGGTTTTTACATTTCTTTTTGCATAGAACGGAAAAAATTCAAACACCCCAAGCTCAGTGCATTTTTCGATGATCAGTTCATTGTGCTGCTTCAAAAGGGCAAATGCCAATGCAATATGAGGATGAGACTTCTCTTCTTTATCAATCCGATCAATTTGCAGAATCATTTCGCGGGGTGAGAGGTGCTTTATAATACATTCTGCAAGTAATCCGTTTCCATTTGTTATAAGAAGGGTATCACCGATTTTTTTTCTCAATGTATTCTTTGTATGTTTGAACTCGGTATTTGATAGAATGATTTCTTTCGAATTATCGGTAAGATCAGGTGTGTAGAAAATTGGCATTTATATCAAATTGAATTATACAAAATAGTCTTTGATCTTATTAAAAAATGATTTGCCGGGCTTAAGGTCTCTCTTTTTATCAAATGGTGCGATCTTTCTATATAACTCCTTTTCTTCGCTGGAAAGTTTATTGGGAATGACCACAATAATTTTCACATAAAGATCACCTTTACGGGTGCTGTTCAGATGGGGTAAACCTTGACCGCGCAATCTGAAAACCTTACCGGATTGCGTGCCGTAGGGTATCTTCATTTTGGCGTGACCTTTCAGTGTTGGCACTTCAAGGATGTTACCAAGTACTGCGTCAGATACAGTGATGGGGAATGTGCAGATAAGATCTTGCCCATCTCTATCAAAGAGATCGTTTCTCTTTTCTTTAATATAAACGAGGATGTCACCCGCAGGACCGCCCTGTTTTCCGGCATGACCCTGTCCACGGAGGTTAAGATATTGTCCGTCAGAGACCCCGGCAGGGATTTCTACTTTAATAGTTTTTACTGAGGAAATTCTGCTTTCGCCATTACATCTTGTGCATTTATTCCGGATGCTCTGACCGGTTCCATTACACGCAGGACAGGTCGTGATGGTTGACATCTGTCCGAAGAAGGACTGGCGCACCTGTTTGACTCTTCCAGAGCCGCCGCACTGCTGACAGGTCGTAACTTTTCCATCTGCTGATCCGGTTCCATTACATGCATCACATGTTTGTTTGATATTGACTTTCAGCCGCTTGGTAACTCCCTTTACAATCTCTTCCAAACTGAGTGAAAGTGATATCTTCAAATCCCCACCACGGTTTACCATACGTTGGCGTTGCTGTCCACCAAAGCCAAATCCTCCTCTCCCTTCTCCAAAGAAGGTTTCAAAAATACTGCCAATATCTCCAAAGACGTCTGAAAAATCATTCGCATGAGTGAAGTTATCCCAGGTAAATCCACCGCTCCCAAAAGCGCCTTCAAGACCTGCATGACCGTACTGGTCATACTTTTTGCGTTTTTCTTCATCACTCAGAACTTCATATGCTTCAGATGCTCCCTTGAACTTTTCTTCAGCTTCTTTATCGTCTTTGTTTTTGTCAGGATGATATTTCAATGCCAACTTTCTATATGAACTTTTTATATCGCTTTGGGATGCATTTTTGTCAACACCGAGTATTTCGTAGTAATCTCTCTTTGCCATGTTCTGTTTTAACCTTCTTTATTGATAGGCACGGGAACCGCAAAAGCGCAATTCCCGTGCGTGAGTTTTATCTGAGTTTATTTATTTTCTTCGTCATCAACAACTTCGAAATCAGCATCTACTGCATCGTCATCTTTAGGAGGTTCCTGCTGTGTTTCTGTTTGCTGCTGCTGAGCTTGTTCTTGATCCCCAGCTTGCTCCTGCTGCTGTTCCTTCTGTTGTTTCATTGCTTCCTGATACACGATCTCACCAAGTTTTTGAGCTTTCTGCTCGAAATCGGTTTTTGCCTGCTTCAGGACCTCAACATCTTGAGAATCAAGTTTTTCTTTTGCAACTTTGATCGCTTCTTCAATCTCCGCTTTTTCATTGTCTTTCAGCTTATCACCGTATTCTTTGAGGGATTTCTCAGTGCTGAATATCATAGTATCAAGATGGTTTCGAAGTTCAACAAGCTCCTTGAATTTTTGGTCTTCCTGCGCATGCTCTTCAGCTTCTTTGACCATTTTTTCGATCTCATCTTCGGAGAGAGCACCGGATTTATCGATTTTGATCTGCTGCTTTTTGCCGGTTCCTTTATCAACTGCAGAAACATGCAGAATGCCGTTTGCATCGATGTCAAAAGCAACTTCGATCTGTGGAAGTCCGCGTGGTGCAGGAGGTATACCGACAAGGTCAAATCTGCCCAGTGTTCTATTCTGAGCAGCCATGTCACGTTCACCCTGAAGAACATTAATTGATACAGCAGTTTGATTATCTGCAGCAGTTGAGAATATCTGGCTCTTCTTCACAGGTATTGTTGTATTTCTTTCGATGAGTTTGGTCATCACACCACCAAGTGTCTCGATGCCGAGAGAGAGGGGAGTGACATCCAGAAGAAGAATGTCTTTCAAATTTTCATCACCGGAAAGAATTCCACCCTGAATTGATGCACCGATCGCAACAACTTCATCAGGATTCACACTTTTGTTGGGCTCTTTTTTAAAGAAGTTCTTCACAGCTTCCTGAACTGCAGGAACTCGTGTCGAACCACCGACAAGGATAACTTCATCAATCTCGGACACATTGAGTTTTGCATCTTTTACAGCAGCTTTACAGGGTGTGATACTTCTTTCAATAAGATCATCGATCATTCTGTTAAATTCAGAGCGGGAAAGGTTCAAAGAAAGATGTTTCGGTCCGCTGCTATCAGCCGTAATATAGGGCAGATTGATGTTTGTGGACTGTGTTCCGCTCAATTCGACCTTTGCTTTCTCGGAAGCTTCACGGATTCTCTGCATTGCCATAGGATCATTCGAAATATCAATGCCATCGCTCTTTTTGAATTCACTCACGACCCAGTCAATGATCCTTTTATCGAAATCATCGCCACCAAGGTGTGTATCTCCGTTTGTGGAGAGTACTTCAACTACACCTTCGCCAATTTCAAGAATAGAGATGTCAAAAGTACCGCCACCGAAGTCATATACTGCGATCTTCTCATCTTTTTTCTTTTCGAGTCCATATGTGAGCGCTGCAGCAGTGGGTTCGTTGATAATACGGGTTACTTCCAAACCTGCAATCTTGCCGGCATCTTTTGTTGCCTGTCTTTGTGCATCGTTGAAGTATGCGGGTACTGTGATAACAGCTTTTTCAACTTTGGTGCCAAGGTATTCTTCGGCTGTTTCCTTCATCTTTTTCAGAATGAATCCGGAAATTTCCTGAGGAGTGTAATCCTTTTTCTTATTAGGAATCTCGATCACGACTTCACCTTTTTTGTCGCCTTTGATCTTAAAGCTCACTTCAGATTCTTCCGTTTTTACTTCATTAACTTTTCGTCCCATGAAACGTTTTACCGAGTAAACCGTGCTATGGGGATTTGTAACTAATTGATGTTTTGCTAATTGACCAACCAGTATTTCGCCGTCTTTGGTAAAACCAACCACAGATGGTGTTGTTCTTCCACCTTCTGAGTTTGGGATGACAGTGGGTTTTCCACCTTCCATAACTGCGACACAACTGTTGGTCGTTCCTAAGTCAATTCCGATTATTTTACTCATTTTTATACTCCTTGATTTTTATTTTTAAATTTATTTATCTTTAGTTTTTTTCTTCTTCTTATTAGATTTTATTTCGATCTTCTCGCCTTCATCTTCATCTTTGGGCATTTCATGTTCTTCATCGATCTCTTCTTCGGGAGCTTTTGCCACTGCAACGCGTGCAGGACGGAGCACTTTATCATTGAGGATATAACCGCTTTGAATACAATCGAAGATGATATTATCATCAAAACCTTCTTTTGGAGTGCAGATGATCGCCTGGTGATATTGAGGATCAAATTCTTCTCCCACAGCGTGTATACGCTTCAGTCCGTATTTCTTTAGTAAGTCTTTGAGCTGATCATGGATCATAACAATACCTTTGCGGAAATTATCCGGCACCTGATCTGAATCAGCAGATTTCATTGCCATCTCGAGATGCTCATACACATTGATAAGATCCAAGATGAGGTCTTTATTAGCGTTTTTGATCCAATCGATCCTATCTTTTTCATTGCGCCTGCGGAAGTTTTCAAATTCTGCTGCTGCTCGTAACCATCGGTCTTTGTAGGAGTTTGCTTCTTCTTGAAGTTTTTCGATTTCCTCTTCAAGCATTTTTATCTTTTCCTGTTCAAATTCATTATTAATGTCGTTTTCTGTTTCAATATCCTTTTTCTTTTTGGTCATTCATTACTCCTAAATATAAATAATTTTAACCACGAAAGGCACGAAAAGCGCGAAACTGGACTGGAAGAAAAATATTCCGCAAGACATAATCTCGTTAATTTCATGATTTTTTTGGCTCATAACACAATCCTTTCAATCCCTGCTTTTGGGAAAGATGAAAAGTTCACCAGTAAACCCAGCTTCAAATTAGTTGCTCTTAGATAATTTAAGATTTGCGATCTATGAATATCAGAAATTTCAGTTACTGCTTTTATTTCAATAAGAATCGAATCGAAGCATAAAAAGTTTGCTCTGTAAGTTTGATTTAAAGTAGTATTTTTATAACTTAATTTAATTTCTTTTTGGCTTTGAAAAGGGATTTTTCTTAAATCTAACTCTTTTTCCAAACACTCTTGATATACTGCTTCCAAAAACCCTGCCCCTATGTTTTTATAAACTTCAAAAATTGCACCCTGAAGCGCATAACTTTCTTCTTTATAAACTATTTTTTTGTGATTTTCGTGTTTTTTGTGGATCATAATATTACACTGCTCTGCATGGCATGACCGTTCCTTTTGTTGTCATTTCTGTGATCATGCGTGTGGCAAAGCATATTATAGGGATATTCTCGCGATAATCCATTCGTTTTGTGCCGAGAATTCCTATAAAACCGGGCAGATCCATCACACGATATCTTCCAAAGATAAGAACGAGATCTTTAAACTCGTTACCTCTGATCTCATCGCCCATGAGAATCGTGTAATCCTCTGTTGCATATTGCTGAAAAATATTAAGGAAATCTTTCTTATTATCAATGATCTTGAGCAATTGCACGATCTTTTCCTGAGAATTGAATTCCGGTTGATTTATAAAACCAACCTCTCCTTCAAAGCGAATATTATACTGTTTTACCTGTTGAATTATTTTCTTTATTTCTGACAGGATATCAAACAGAAATGATTCCTTTTGAGCATCGAGAGCGAGATCATCAAAATTGACTTTCTCGATCTTATGGATGGGCTTCCCTGAAATTTTTGTATTGATATAGCGGTTCAAGGCGTTGATTTGTGCATCCGAGAGGGAATAGGTGTTATGAAGCGTAAAAGTCTTTTCAATACCGCCTTCAAGGTTCACTACGATGAGGAGTTTGTTGCCTTCGATCTTGAATATCTGAAGAGACTGCAAAATACCAAGTGAATAATCGGGCTCTGCAATGATGCTCAATTGGCCAGAAATTTGAGCAAGGAATCTATGCACTGCTCTGAGCATTCGATCAAGACTCTGATAATTTTCAGACAAGAGCTGTTGCATCAGTTTTATTTTTTTATCAGGAATACTCTTATCAAAATCAATAATATCATTTATATAAAATTTATATCCTTTTTCAGTAGGCGTCCTACCTGCTGATGTATGGAGCTGCTCAATATATCCTTTTTCTGCAAGTACTGCCATCTCATTTCGGATTGTTGCTGAACTTAGGTCGAATTCATAGCAGTCCGAAAGCACTTTTGAGCCCACTGCCTGGGCATTCTTGAGGTATTCAAGGATTATAGCTCTAAGCAGTTTTTTCTGACGTTCAGTTAAAGAAATTTTAAGCTTATCTATATTATTTTGCATGATTATTTATTCAATTTTAGCACTTCGTTTGCCGGAGTGCTAATTTTATCTAAAATGTAGGTCAGCCCTATGTTTTGTCAAAAATTTAATTGGTATTCTCCTAAGTATAAATAAACTTAACCACAAAATACTTTAAACCACCCATCTTCGCTACGCTACGCCTTGGCAGGCAGAGAAAATATTGAAGAACAATAATAATTATATTTTCTGAATCAGTGTTCACCCTGTGAAATAATCCCGATATATTTGTCCCGTGAAATTTCATCTTTATGTATTTAACTTGGATTTCACCGGGATCGTATCGGGACTGTTCCTGCTTTTCAGGATTTCACGGGGTTAATCAGTCTAATCCGCGTAATCAGCGTTTTACATGTCACAACGGAATGAAATGAAGTTGGATTCTTTTTTTTCATGTCTTTCGCTTGCCCCGTAAGGAAGAATGACCCCAGTTGAGTAAAAAAATTCAACGGGGTAAACTGTATCGGGGTGCTTTTCGTGGTTCCAAATATTCTATTCCTCGTAAAACTATTCCTCTGTTTGGTAAAATCAATTCTAAAAAATTGACAGGAATTTATCAATTTTTTTAGAATTTACAAAGTTAGTATGGATAAAAAAATATTAGTACGAATAATTGCAGGCAGCAAATCCGATATGGAATATGTTGAACAAACCAAAAAGGTGCTCGACGATTTTGGTGTACCTTACGACATGCACATTTCTTCTGCACATAGAAATCCGGAAAGAACGGAAAAACTCGCCAAAGATGCAGAAAATAATGGCGTTCAGGTTATTATTGCTCTTGCAGGTATGGCTGCTGCGCTCCCTGGTATTATTGCTGCAATGGTTACTATTCCTGTTATTGGTGTTCCTCTTCCCGGCTCTGCGCTCAATGGCATTGATTCGCTCTATTCCATTGTGCAGATGCCCACAGGTATTCCTGTTGCAGGAGTTGGCATTGGCAATTCCGGCGCAAAGAATGCTGCTTACCTTGCAGTTTCGATATTGAGTTTGCATGATGAAAAATATAAGGAAAAAATAAAAAAATACAGATCTAGCTGGAATGACTAAATAGTCCTACAGCTAGAAAGGAGAAAGATGAAAAAAATTGTATTTATTTGTGCATTTGTAATATTCACCCTGTTAATAAGTTTTACATTATGGGGTGCATTATTATTAAATGAAAACTTTGACTATACTGCAGGTCAGAATTTAACAGATAATGGTTGGACTGCACATAGCGGAGCAGGTACAGAGCCTATTACAATATCTTCTGGTGGATTATCATATTCAGGATACGCTTCCTCAGGTATTGGCAATGCTGCTTTAGTAGATAATTTTGGAGAAGATGATAATAGATCATTTGATGATGGTGTATCTTCTGGAGTTATTTATACTTCTTTTCTAGTAAATGTATCGACTGATTCGGCACCTACAGGTTATTTTCTTCATTTGAGTACAAATCCCCTTAGTACAACATACTTTAGGGCAAAAGTATTTGTCCAAGCAGACGGAGAGGGATTTAAATTTGGATTAAGTATGAAAAATAATACTGCTACTGGGTATTCTTCTGCAGCTTATGATTTTAATGTTACTTACCTGCTAGTTGTGAAATATGAGTTTGTTGATGGAGATGGTAATGATGAAGTTAACTTATTTATTTTTAGTTCTGGAGTACCTAGTACAGAACCAGTTTCACCCGCGTTAGGACCGTTTAGTGATACAACTGAACCTTATAATCTTGGTACGATATGTTTGCGACAATTTATTTCTTCTCAAAATAGTATTATTGACGGTATTAGAGTTGGTACAACATGGGCTGAAGCCACCCTCCCCGTCGCTCTCTCATCCTTCACTGCACAATATCTCAACAGCAAACCAACTCTTTATTGGCAAACTCAATCCGAGGAAGACAATATGGGCTGGTTCATTTACAGGAATACAACAGAAGATTTCACATCTGCAGAAAAAATCACTGGTATGATCGATGGGCACGGCACCACAACACAGCCCCAATCCTATATTTATGAAGACGCAGAACAGCTCCAAGTTGAGCAGACCTATTATTACTGGCTCGAGAGTGTGGATTACAGTGGCACACTCCATCATTTCAATATGGTTGCTCAAGTAACTATTCCTCATTCCGATGATCCCGGGCAAAATGTTACTCCTCCTGTTGCTTACGATATTACCGCAGATCCCAATCCTTTCTCCTATTCTACAGAAATCACTTTTGCTATTGATCAAATCAGTATGGTTGATGTAGCTATTTATAATGTAAAGGGTCAGCGGGTAAAATCCTTTGGTTCGGTTATGACCAATGTAGATGAAGAAGTTAGCTTCCATTGGAATGGAAAGGATAATGCAGGCAAAGCGCTTTCCAATGGAGTGTATTTATATTCAGTAAAAGTCAATGGAAAAGACTATGCTACCAAGCAGTTGATATTGATGAAATAAATTTCCTAATATTACTCGTTCCCAACGCCTTCGTTGGGAACGCAACTTTAGGGGCTGAATATATTCAGCCCCTACTTCTTTTCACCTTCTACTGCAGAACCATCTGAAAATAACAATATAAATCGATTTTTAAATAAGATGAAATCATTGAGATTAAGAAAATAGTATTTTATTTATTCCCTTTAACACTCGTTCCCAAAGCTTTAGGACGTTAAATGCGAAGCATATTTAACTGTTCCCTCGTTGGGAACGCAACTATCGGGGCTGAATATATTCAGCCCCTTTTTTTTATCACGAAAACGCAGAAAACAAAATTCCTGTAAAAAAACGATCGTTATCTGATAGGAACGAAGGATCTATTCTTATAAAAATGTAATGTATGGCAGGTAGGATTGGTTGAGTACTGTAACACAAGATTCCAACCTGTCAAGGCGTAGTGAAACGAAGACTGATCTTGCGTACTCAACATCGGAATGTTGAGTTACCATTACTTATTTCCTCCTATACCAATTACTGAGACGTCACTGACCACTGTATGACGGCAACCTTGCTGAATCATCCTTATTCATTACAATAATTTTGATTGAAGATTGAAGAACACTGTTTTGAGATTTCAGAAGTGACTATTTTTATGTAATTTTCAGCGTGTTCTGAGAAAATAGATTCTTCGCTCCATTTCATTCCGCTCAAGAATGACAAACCTTGTTTAAGGTTTATCAGAATCGGGTGAGTGCTATGAGAGTAAAGAATGGAACACAGATCCAGAAAATATAATAAAGAAAATAATATAATGAATTCTTAATCTGTGAGGATCAGTTCAATCTGTGTGATTCAGTGAGTTAATAATTTGAAATTTGAAATTTGAAATTTGAAAATTAATTTTAATTCTTTATCTGTGTTCATTTGTGAAAATTTGTGTTAATTAGTGGTTAAAAATTCTTGATCTGCGGAAATCTGCTTAATCTGTGTTCATCTGCGTCCTATTTCTAGAATAATAATTGATCCTATCTATTACCCTTAAAAGGTTTCTTCCTCTCAAAATCAGGTACGAAATCATCTATGTCTTTCCTCAATTTGAAATCTTGAGGAAATTGCACTAACATATTCCGAAATCCCAAACTCAAGGCATGTTCATGCACTTCCTCAAACTCCTCTAATGTAATGCGTCTATGTAAAAAAGATTTCTTTGAAAATTTTTCATTATGCAAAATAATTGCTGAAGGATAGTACTGTGACATCAAACTTATTGGAATGTCTTTCCCAAATTCGATAAAAAGAGTCGAGAGTATATCTTTCGAGTTCTGCATGTGATCCGGCAAAATGAGATGTCGAACTAGAACTCCTTTTGTTGCGATCAGTTTTTCTTCCGTAAAAGAATCCAGAAATCCCTTTTGCCGAACCATTTCGATGAGTGATTCAAGAGCTCTTTCAGGATAATCTTCAGCATTGGAAAGTTCTTTTGCTAATTGTTTGTCGGCATATTTGAAATCAGGCATGTAGATATCCGCATATTCTACAAGAGATTTAACACTTTCAACTTTCTGATATCCGGACATGTTGTATAAAATGGGAAGAGAGATATTTTGTTCTCTTAGTAGCTCCACAATTTCGATTGTATGCGGGAAAAAGTGATCGGGAGTAACAAAATTTACATTATGGATATTATAAGATCGAACAAGTTTTTTAAATTCGAGAACAACCTGTTCAGAAGTGTAACTGTTACCGAGTCCTTCAAAGGATATTTGATAATTCTGGCAGTAGCAGCACTTAAGAGAACATCCGGTTAAGAAGACTGTTCCTGAGCCATTTGTTCCTGAAATTGGAGGTTCTTCGCCAAAATGTGCTCCAATGCTTGCAATTTTAAGTTTATCTGTTTCCCCGCAATATCCAGTCTGTCCTACAGTTCGATCTACTTTACATTCTCGGGGACAGAGAGTGCAGTTCTGATAATTTGTTTTAAATACTTGATTATAAATTATATTCATATTGTTAATACTACTTGTCGCACTTCGACAAGCTCAGTGTGACATGATCAAATATCAGAGATTCTTGATCTTCTCAATAATATCTGTCGTTGATTTGCCTTCCACAAATTTCAAGCTTTTTACTTTTCCGCCGAGTGCAAGCACAATATCGCTTCCAATAATATCCTGCACAGCCCAATCACCGCCTTTGACAAGGATATCCGGTTGTATTATTTTAATAAGCTCGTAAGGAGTGTCTTCATCAAAAATACACACATAATCCACAGATTTGAGGTTATCGAGCACTACAGCTCTGTCCTGCTGATAATTAAGAGGACGATCAATACCCTTGAGTCTTCGCACAGACTCATCACTGTTCAATCCAATTATCAGGATATCTCCAAGTTTCTTGGCATTATTCAAGTATTCAATATGCCCTCTGTGAATGAGATCGAAGCAGCCATTGGTGAATACTATTTTCCTATCTGCGTCATGAAGGTTCTGTGCAATTCCGACTATCTCTTCTCTTGTAAGGATCATTTGTTATTCCATTTCTTTAATGAGTATAAAATTTCTTCAGGAGAAGCTGTTGCAGCGCCAACTTTTCCGCACACGACACCTGCTGCATGGTTTGCGATTATAGATGCGGTCTTGATGTCGCAGTTTGCGGTAATCGCAAGCATGAGAGTACTGATGACTGTATCACCTGCACCCGAGACATCATACACTTCCTGAGAAAAGGTGGGTATCTGCCAGCTGTTGTTTTGATCATCACAAATGAACATACCCTTTGAACCGAGAGTGATAACAACATATCTACAGCTTAGTTTGTCCATGAGCTTCTGTGCAATGACCTTTAGATCTTCATCAGATTTGATCTCAAATTGTAGATTTTTCTCTGCTTCATGTTTGTTCGGTTTGAAAAAAGTCACATTTTTGTATTCAAAGAAATTTCTGGCTTTTGGGTCAACTCCGATGAATTTGTTGTGCTTTTGTGCAAGAGATGTGAAAAGATGAATAAGCTCTTTTGTCAGCAGTCCTTTATTGTAGTCCTGAAGAATGATGCCGTCGATTTCAGGAATAATTTTCTCGGCAAAGTTTTTGATTTCTTTATACATTTCACTATCGATCTCATCATCCTTCTCGAAATCGATGCGTACGAGCTGCTGGTTACGTGCGATCACCCGTGTTTTTTGGGTTGTCGGACGAAGTGAGCTATAAAATATACCCTCATCAGAAATGTTGTTATCGCGGAATATCTGCCGCAATTGATTTCCACTCTGATCATTTCCAACTGTTCCAATTATAAGAGGTTCAGCACCAAGTGCTTTAATATTTTGGGCAACATTTGCAGCACCGCCGGGACCAAATTTTTCTTTCTCGACCTTTACAACCTGTACCGGTGCTTCAGGTGAAATTCGATCAACATCTCCGATGATGTAGTGGTCCAGCATAAGGTCACCGACAACAAGTATTTTCTTGGAAGCTATCGATTCAAATATTTTATTGAGAGTAAATTCTTCAATATTCATTTTACTCCTTCAAGCAAAGAATTTAACCATCCGACTACGCTGTGCTTCGCCGTGACAGACGAAAGGCACGAAGTTCACGAAAAATTGCTGAAGATTAGATTTAATATTTTTTCTTAATTTCATAATACAATCCTTTCAATCTCTACTTTAGGATAAGATGAAAAGTTTACTAATAAACCTAGTTTTAATCCAGCAGCTTTAAGATAATTTAAGAGTTGAGCTTTATGAATATTAGAAATTTCAGATACTGCTTCCGGAAATCCATGTCCTAAAATTTTATACACTTCAAACATTGAGTCCTGAATTTTATAGCTTTCATTTCTATAAATTATCTTTTCGTGTTTTTTGTGGTTCATATTACTCTTTCAAATGGATGGGGTAATTCCCATCAAAACACGCAAAACAAAAATCTTTCTCATCATTAATGAGACTTTTCAGCTCAGGCACAGTAAGATAACGAAGCGAATCAGCATGTAGAAAAGTAGCAATGTCTTCGACTGTTTTTTGATTTGCAATAAGTTCTTCCATTGTGGGGGTGTCTATTCCATAATAGCAGGAATATTTTACCATAGGGGAGCCGATGCGCACATGAATCTCTTTTGCACCATGCCTTCTTACCATTTTGACGATCTTTCTTAATGTGGTTCCCCTGACGATCGAGTCATCGATCAGCGTGACTTTTTTTCCTTCCAGGTAACCGGGGAGTGCGTTGAATTTCTGGCTTACATTCTCGTCCCGAATTGTCTGTTCCGGTGCAATAAATGTGCGTCCGACGTAGTGATTTCGGATGAGACCAAGACTGAAATCCATACCAAGTTCTTTTGCATATCCGAGCGCTATAAAATTGCTCGAGTCAGGCACTGGCATGACAACATCAGAGATGATATCCTCTTTTTTGGCGAGTTTTTCACCGAGTTTTTCACGAAATGCATAGACTGCATTATCATATACAATACTGTCTGGACGTGAAAAATATATGAGTTCAAAAATACAGTGTGCAGTATGTTTTCTGCTTCTGAACTCGTCAGGATTTAGCTGGATTGATTCCATTCCCTTTTCATTTACATGAATGATCTCGCAAGGTGACACTTCTTTTTTGAATTGAGCTCGAATGATGTCCAGGCAGCAGGATTCTGATGCGAAAACATAAGTGCCATCATCAAGCTCGCCAAAGATAAAAGGTCGGTTTCCGTGTGGGTCGCGAAATGCATAGAGTTGATCTTTGACAAGCAGCAATGTTGAGTAAGAACCATTAAAATGCTGCATGACATTTTTGATAGAATCAACAATTGAGAGCCCTTGTTTTTCATGAAAATAAGCAATATATTTCAGGATGAGTTCACCGTCATTCTGCGATTCGAAAAAGACGTCCTTAGCTTCGAGTTCTTCGCGCAATTCTTTATAATTAACTATATCGCCGTTGCTTGCGAGAGCAAACATCGGTCCGGAAAGATTGTACAATATATGGGGTTGTGCATTTCTGATATCTGAAGAACCCTTGGTTGGATAGCGGACATGACCTATCGCAACATGTGAAGGTATCTGCTTGAGCACCTCTTCATGAAAAACTTCTTTGACGAGCCCCATTTGTTTTATAAGTTGTAATTTTTCACCGTCGAAATACGCGATTCCACAGCTTTCCTGTCCACGATGCTGCGCAGCAAAAAGTCCAAGAACTGCGAGGCGAGAAGCAGTTTCAGATTTTTTGTCTTTCTGATATATTCCAATTATTCCGCACATAGTTCTGAGTTACTTTTTCCTTCTAAAAGATATTTTCGATTCTTCGCCTTTTCGCAGACGACCGATATTTTCTTTATGATGATATATTATCAATAATGCTGTAAAAGTTGTCAAAACAAAAAGAGGAATTTCATCAAAATTGGGAATATTGTGGATGATCTCAACTACCCAGAAAACAAGTACTGCAACGACAGAAGCAAGAGACACGTAACGGAAAAGAGCAACAATGATCAAAAACGCTCCTACTGCGATCAAAGAGGGAATTGGCAGTAAATTGATATATACACCCGCGCCTGTTGCCATACCTTTTCCACCTTTAAATCTCAGGAAAACCGGATAAATATGTCCAATGATTGCAGCTAATCCAATTACAACGATCGCGATCTGATAAGTTTGCGGATTCGTATAATCAAAGCAAGGATTAAATCCAAGAATTGTGTGTTCGCTGGATTGCGCAAGTAGAAGCCGGCCGATTTCAACTGCGAAAAATCCTTTGAAGAAATCAAAAATAAGTGAGATAATCCCGGGTACTACTCCGAGAGTTCTCAAAACATTTGTTGCCCCGATGCTCTTACTTCCATGCTCCCGGATATCAATTTTTTTGAGGATCTTACCCAAAATAAATCCACTGGGAATCGCACCAAGAAAATAGGAGATGAGCAAAGCAATAAGTAAAATCATGATTTATCCTTAAATTTAAATTTGACCGTGATGCCGTCAAAGCCGAATTCGTCACGAATCTGATTATGTATGTATCTTTTATAATTTTCTGTAATGAGCTTTGCATTATTCATGGCAAACAGGAAAAGCGGGGGATTAGTATCGACCTGGGATGCATAATAGAATTTAACTCGTTTGTGTGAAGGATGGTTTGGTGGATTTTGCGCAACGATTTTTTGAAGAAAGGTATTCATATCATGTGTGGAGATCCGCTTCATTCTCTGCTGGTTCACATAAAGGATCAGGTCAAGAAGTTTCGTGACACGCTGACCGGTTGTCGCAGAAATAAAAATGAGAGGAGCATAGCTGGCATAATTCACACTATAGCGAATTTCTTCTTCGTATTTTTTTGCAGTCTTGTGATCTTTTTCGATCACATCCCATTTATTGACAACCAGAATGAGCGCTTTGAACTGGGATTGAGCATATTCAATGATCCGTTTGTCCTGAACTGATATTTCTTCCTGGGCATCCAGAAGGACAAGGACTATATCAGCATCGTCGATGCTACGAATACTTCTCAGGTTGCTGAAATACTCAATGCCAAATTTTACCCTGCTCTTCCTGCGGAGTCCGGCTGTATCTATAATGGTTAAATCGAAATCCTTGTATTCAAAATTCAGATGTACAGAATCACGAGTGGTGCCCGGAATATCATTCACAATAACAGCATTCTGACCCATGATCTTATTTACTAATGAGGATTTTCCGACATTCGGTTTGCCTACAACTGCAATCTTGATGGTATCCTCTTTAAACTGTTCTCTCATTTCATCATTGGATGGGAGCTTATTTACGATCTGATCTTGAAGTTCCGAAAAATTTCTTCCACTAAGCGCAGAAATTCCAATAGGTTCACCGAATCCGAGGTTCATGAATTCATAAACTTCCAATTCCTCTTTATCATTATCGACTTTGTTTACAGTGAAGATGACTTTATCCTGTACAGGGAAGAGCATTTTTGCGATTTGCTGGTCATAATCTGTGACACCGATTTTACAATCTGTCGCAAACACGATCAAATCAGCTTCTTCAATGGCAAGTTCGGCCTGTCCTTTGATGGATTGCGTCATTGTATCATTTGTACTGGGTACGATCCCGCCCGTATCCACAATGATAAAAGGATAACCGTTCCACTCGGTTTGGTAATATTTTCTATCCCTGGTAACTCCGGATTCCTTATCAACGATCGCAAGTTTCCTTTTCACCATCTTGTTAAAAATGGTTGATTTGCCCACATTTGGGCGTCCTACTATTGCAACAATCGGTATAGCCATAATTTATTAAAACACAGTGGGATTTTCGGGGAAAAGGTTGTCAAATAATTTGTGGAATGAGCTTACATCATACAGGAAATTCTGATGAATGGGAAGGAGAAAGGAAGAAAATAGGACGCAGATCAACGCTGATGATGTTGATAAACACAGATTAAAATCTGAAATTATACAAAAATTTCCTCTGTATTCTATGCTTACCAGAGCGAAGTGGAACAAAGACTGGTTTGAAAAAGTATAGTCCTGAATTTTCAGGATTAAGTATGATGGTCTCTGTGGTCTCTGTGTCTCTGTGGTTGTATATTTGTACAATTTCCTTATTTCAAATTAGCAACGCAATTATCACATTCATGGTGAGAACAGAACTGGTAATAGAGTTGTATCATTCCCTGTTGCATTTGTAAGTTAATACGGAAATGTATGCCATCACTCAACAGAGTGTGCATATAATTTGTAATATAATTTTCGGATAATTTTGGTAGATCGCCATACACTTTGGAAATCACTTTCTGCAATGTATCATAATGCAGCGTCTCCGCATATACATAACATATCGGCAGAATAATATTTGAGAAAATATCCCTGCATCGTGATGAACCGATCGAAGGATGACCAGCTTTAGTTAATAAGCTTGAAAATTCTTCTTCAATTTTCCGAGCATCAATTTTTTGTGTATCGCCAAAACTAAAAAGCGCAACAATCGAGTTGATCAAATTTCCTTGATGAAGAGCGGTGTAGAGAAAAGGTGCAATTTGCCAGAGTCTGTACACGGGATGATTTTGTGGACGGCACCGGAAGAAGTTCCAATCATCTTTTTGTAATGATTGGTGAGATTTCGTATGAAGATGAGAACGAACTTTATCAAATCGCTGCAGGAGTTTGTCGTCAATGAAAGTATATTTATAATCATGCAGATCAAGTCCGCATGTGAAAAGTAATATGCAAAAGATATCTTTGAAATCCTTATATTCGTTCATGAAAGTTTTCAATTTCTGAAATGGAAGCAGCTTTGCCAGCCGGAAAAACGGCATTTTATTCTTGCCATATCCAAGAGCTTCGATTATTCCTTCATAGAGGATTTGATTAAAATCCGAGTTGTATAATTCAGCGGAAAAGCGTTTGCTCTTTTTCAGAAAACGTTCATTTCCCAGATTAAGAAGCAAGTTACATAATTTTTCTGAATTGCGTAAATCCTTTACCAGAAGGCATTCTATTGTTTTCTGCTGTGATGTATCAAAGGGTTTTTGTCCGTATCTTTTCCATAATTTGTCTATCTGCTGGTCAAGATTGAGCTGGAGTTCCAGTATGGGTATTTTGTTGCTGCTTTCAGAGATTGTAAATTCAGCATTCTGGCTATTTGTGAAGACTACATGAAGGATTACATTATTATAATTTTTATCCTCATGATGATTGTGGGCTTTCCAATCGTACTCATGCTTGTGTATCTCAACATCTCCCCGCAGCTTTTTACCATCAAAAAGAATGATGCTGTTCACAAAATCGGGTCCAGCATCTGTATTCCATTTACCCTGGAAAAGAATTTCTATCTTAGTTCCAGCAACAGTTCGTATAGTATCTTTAATATGCTGTTCATCCCAGATATGATATAAAAAATTTTCAGCGATATATTTTTTCATTTGTTCCTCTTAATCATAAATGTATGAAAAAAAGTAATAATTTTTTGTCAATTTTCCTATAATGATTATATTTTTTTCATAAAAATTTGACACAAGATTTGTAATGTACAAATTAGTCGATAATTACAGAAAAAAATCCATCCATGGAGGCCGCATGACCAAAGCCGATTTAATTCAGGCAATTTCTCAGGAAACTGGAATAATATTGAAAGATACAAAAATTATCGTTGATGCACTCTTGGATAATATAAAGATCAGTATGATCAATGGAGAGCACATTGAACTTAGAGGATTTGGTACTTTTAAAAACAAGGTACGTAAATCGCGCATCGCACGTAATCCCAATACAAAGGAACTTGTTCATCTTCCTAAGCGAGTTGTTCCCACCTTTAAGTTTTCAAAATTCTTTATTGATGAAGTAATGGATAACAACTAATCATTTTGGAGATTCAATGCCCTGCGGGAAAAAAAGAAAAAAAGCAAAAATCAATAAGCATAAACGTAAAAAGAGACTTAAAAAGAACCGTCATAAAAAGAAATAATGATGCTTTGCTGTTCTGAATAGCACACGCATCTAAAAATGGAGTACGGTATATGTACAAAATACTAGCGAAACTAAGTGCTATTGTTGCAGCTATATTAATACTTCTCGGAATAATCGATAAGATATTCTTTCCTCACAGCAATATTCTGTTGCAGCATGAAAACTATTTCATTGCGGCAAATCCATTCATTTTGTTTGGAATTTTCTTCCTCATTGCGTCTTATATAAAGTCTCGGAAAAAAGAATAGTATAAAATTTCGTAAAATCACATTCACTCATAATAAAATGGTCGGGATGGCCGGATTTGAACCGGCGACTTCTTCGTCCCGAACGAAGCGCGCTACCGGGCTGCGCTACATCCCGACGGGGAATCAAAACCTTAGTATGATAATCATCTGTCAAGAAAAAGCGTGCTATGTCATCAGCACATGGAATAAGAAATAAGTGTTTGAGCTTTTCATTGACAAATATAACCATCAGTATAAAATTTATTGTAAATAATTTAGGTTTTAAGTATATATGACAAAAAAAATTTTAAAAGAGCAGGAAAATATATTACCAATAATTCCCACCAGAAATATTGTTATCTTTCCTCAGATGATCGTACCTTTGGTTATTGGAAGAACGCATTCTATCAAAGCAACAGAAGAAGCATACGGAAAGAACAAGATAATCTTTTGTGTTGCACAAAGATCACCAGATACTCAAAAACCTCAGCAGGAAGATATGTATGATATGGGAGTTATATGCCAAATTTTGCAGATTTTGAAAATGCCGGATGCAACTATTCGAATTCTTGTTGAGGGATTACAGCGCGCAAAGATCGAGAAGCTCTATTCGTCGGAAGATTATATGAGCGCAAAACTGGATCTCATTCCTAAGGAAACCTTGAAAGAAACCTCTGAGAATATTGCACTCCTTCAAACACTGGAACATGATTTTAAAGAATATGGGAAACTGAGCAGAAACTTCTCTGACGATGTTCTTATTACCTATGAAAATCTCAAATCAATAGACGATAAAGTAGATTTTATTGCATCGAATATCGATCTTGATCTGGAAGTAAAGCAGAAAATCCTTGAATTAAATTTAATGGAGAGGATTTTCGATTTGATAGAATATATTTCCAAGGAACTTGAGATATTGAAAATTCGTAAGAAAATCGCAGGTGAGGTGAGAAGTAAACTGACAAAGTCCCAGAAGGAATATTTTCTCAATCAGGAACTGAAAGCGATTCAGAAGGAGCTTGGATTTTCTGAAGATCAGAATGTCGAAGTGAGAGAGCTTGAAAAAAAGATAAGTAAGCTTCAACTAACAGAGGAAGCAAAAGAGAAAGCTGAATATGAACTGAACAAACTTCGAAGAACCAATCCCATTTCACCAGAATACTCAGTTTCTTTAAACTATCTTAACTGGCTCACAGACCTACCGTGGAATAATCCAAAAAAGGGACGATTTGATCTCACAAAAACAGAAAAAATTCTTGATGACGATCACTACGGCTTGAAAAAGATCAAAGAACGTATTATTGAGTATCTTGCGGTGCTCAAAATGGTCAAAAAAGTTAAAGGGCAGATACTATGCTTTGTCGGTCCTCCAGGTGTCGGAAAAACATCGCTGGGACAATCAATTGCACGGGCATTGAATAGAAAATTCGTGCGTCTTTCCCTTGGTGGTGTGCGTGATGAAGCTGAAATTCGAGGGCACAGAAAAACATATATCGGTGCGATGCCGGGAATAATCATCCAGGCAATGAAACGCGTTGGTGCAAAAAATCCAGTAATAATGCTCGATGAAGTCGATAAAATGAGTATGGACTTTCGTGGAGATCCATCATCAGCATTGCTCGAAGTGCTCGATCCTGAACAGAACTATGAATTCCATGATCATTATATTGAGATTGGATACGATCTCTCACAAGTACTATTTATTACTACTGCAAACAATCTTTTCTCGATTCCTCCAGCACTACAGGATAGAATGGAAGTTATTACACTGCCGGGATATACCGAATTAGAGAAATGTCGGATCGCTGAGGGATTTCTTCTTCCAAAACAGCTTGTAAAACACGGCTTTAACCATAAGATCAGAGTAGAATTTTCCGACAATGCCTTTCTCAAAATAATAAGAAATTATACACGTGAAGCCGGAGTACGTAATCTTGAAAGAAATATTTCATCAATTCTTCGAAAAATAGTGCGCGAGTATCTTAAAGATAAGAGTAAGAATTCCTATAAAGTGGCTGAATCCAGCATCAGAAAGTATCTTGGTATAGAGAAATATCTCTACTCAGATGTAAAGAAAGAAGATAATATTGGCGTGGCAAATGGTCTCGCTTGGACTTCTGTTGGTGGTGTTCTTTTGCAGGTAGAAGCCGTAGTTCTGGAAGGAAAGGGCAATCTTTCTCTCACCGGGAATCTCGGTGATGTAATGAAAGAATCAGCCAGTGCAGCGCTGAGTTATGCCAGGGCTCATTATGCTGATTTCGGAATAAAAAAGGACTTTTATAAAACTAAAGACATTCACATCCATGTTCCGGAAGGTGCGATCCCGAAAGATGGTCCTTCAGCAGGGATAACTATCGCAACAGCAATCATATCAGCGCTTTCCAAGAGAAAGGTGCATGTAGATTATGCTATGACGGGCGAGATAACTCTTATGGGTGATGTGCTGCCCATTGGCGGATTGGAAGAGAAACTTGTTGCTGCGCAGCGCGCTAAGATAAAAAATATAATTATTCCAAAAAAGAACTTTAGAGAATTGACGGAAATTCCAAAACAGATTACAAAGGGCTCAAATATTATATCAGTTGAAACAATGGATGAGGTGCTTGCTCATGCATTACATAAGAATACAGGAGCTGAATAAATGGATTTTGAAATAGTCTCAAGAACAAAGATTGAAGGAAATTCTGAGGAACTCGTCTTGAAAACCGAGAAAAACAATCTACAACACCTTGGCTATATCCTTGAGACAGTTGAAGGGATGTGCCATTATACAACTATAGATAAAGAAGAAACCCTGCTTAAGGTGGTTTACACCCTTGATTTCAAAGAAGATGTTGCCCGGATTTTACAATCACTTAAGGAAAATAAGAATTAATTTTATTCTCATATTAGATGGATCTTAATAGAAAAATTGAACAATCAATACTAGCTCATATCAAAAAAAATGTTGTCTCCGACCAGGGAATTGAGGATCTGATTGATGATGTATTTGACAATAAATCTGACCCTCTGACAATTTTACTTTCATATTGAGAAATTCCAAAAGAATAATGGATATGTGTTTTGATAGATCAGCAAATCTGAGAAAAATATTTTAAAGGTTTATTACATAATGAACGGATTAGTAGAAGTTAAATTCAAACAAGACGAAAAACGGTATTACGAGAATACTAATGATATTGAGATTAGAAAAGGTCTGTACGTAATTGTCGAAGCGGAAAAAGGTGCAGACATGGGTTGTGTAGGTAATTATCCACTTGGAAAAAAGAAGCTCAATCTTCCCGAAAGCTATGCGATAAGAAAAATTGTCCGTGTTGCGAGAGAGGATGATATCGATAAGATGAATCGCATTCGTGAAAAAGAAGCAGATGCAAGAAATAAATTTCTCGATGCACTTAAAGATCAACCATTTGAAATGGACCTGGTGGATGTAGAATATCAGTTTGACGGCAATAAACTTTCATTTTTTTTCATAGCAGAAACGAGGGTGGATTTCCGGGATTTTCTGAAAGTACTCGCACGTATCTTTCGAACCCGTATTGAACTCCGTCAGATCAACGAGCGTCAGGAAATTAAAAGACTCGGAGGTGTGGGACCTTGTGGTAGAGAGTTGTGTTGCAAAAATCTCGATCTCAATTTTGATCGTGTCACCATCCAAATGGCTAAGGATCAGAATGTGAGTGTAACCTCTTCCAAAATGCGCGGACTTTGCGGCAAACTCTTATGCTGCCTTGCGTATGAAGAAGAATTTTATAAGGAAGAAGCAGAAAAATATCCCAAGATTGACGAAGAGATATTCTATAATGATAAGAAAATGACGGTTGGGAAAAACAATTATCTTTCCTGCAGGATAGAACTTAGAGATGAGAATAACTTGTTGACAACTATTAGTTTTGATGATTATCTTGAGCAAAAAAATAAAAAGAAAAGAGCAAAATTTCCAATAAAAAAGAACAAGAGAAAAAAAGATGAACAATATTAAATCAATCGCATTAGAGCTTTGGTCTCTGGACGAGGAATCATCCAGCAAATGTAATGGAGCTCATCAAGTGTGTCTTCAATGTGCAGTCTGCAGATATAAAAATAATAACTATTCTTTGATTGATAAAGTGCCATCACAGCATGAGCTTGCGCAGTATATCGATCATACGAATCTCAAGCCGGACGCTACAAATGTGGAGATAGTCAGATTGTGCCAGGAAGCGCGAACCTATGATTTTGCATCTGTTTGTGTGAATCCCTATAATGTGAAGCTAGCAAAGAGAGAAATGGACAGGCGTGTCGTTTGTTCGGTGATTGGATTTCCGCTTGGAGCAAATCTCACTCATACAAAATTAGAAGAAACAAAGCTCGCTCTTCAACAGGGCGCAACCGAATGTGATATGGTCTTGAACATCGCGGAACTCAAAGAACAGGGTTACAATTATATACTCACCGAGATCGAGAAGATCGCAGAGCTCTGCCATGAAAACGGAGCGATACTGAAGGTCATCCTTGAAACATGTCTGCTCAATGAAAGAGATAAGATCATTGCATGCCTGATCGCAAAAAAAGCAGGAGCTGACTTTGTAAAAACATCGACCGGATTCTCAAAATCAGGGGCAACCGTAGAAGATATTATGTTGATGCGGACTATTGTTGGAGATTATATGGGAGTGAAAGCATCCGGTGGAATTCGTGATACTGAGACAGCGCTTAGGATGATCGCAGCCGGAGCAAATCGTATCGGAGCAAGCAGCAGTTTATCCATTGTCGGAGCGTAATTGAGAGTCATACTCGCAGGTTACAACTTTGATGTTTCCCAGCTTCCTTCACAAGAAGCTCTATGTACTCCTGAAACTATTTCCGCTGCCTATGCACGCATAAGCCGTTCAAAAAAATCCGTAGATGAATTAAGGAAGGATGCAGCCCACGATGTTGAGAAAGCACGAAGATCAAACAAAAATATTGTGTTTGAGATGGGGCATAGTTCTGTTGCCGAGCACGCAGTTTTCAATTTTGATATCATCGGCATTTCCCGTTATCTTACAGAATTTGTGCAGCGTACCAGATTGGCTTCTTTTACGGAAAAATCCCAGCGCTACGTTACACTCGATGGAGATTATGTCATACCTGAAGAACTTCAGAATGATGCCCAAGTTTTAAAACAATTTCAGGACACGATCAGATTACAAAATGAGACGTACCTATCACTCTTTGAAAAGCTGAAAATCTATTTTCAACAAACTACCTCGCTATCCCAAAAAGATATTGAAGGTCGGGCAAAAGAGGATGCGCGCTATGTACTTTCCTTGGCAACTCAAACCCAGATGGGAATGACCATCAATGCCCGAAGCATGGAGCATTTACTCAAACGATTGTATGCGCTTCATCTTGTCGAAGCAAAAAATCTTGCTGACAGTTTGTACGAGCAGGTCAGGAATATTGCACCGTCACTTATTCGTTATATCGAGCCCTCGGAATATGATGCGCAAAAATATATAACTGATATTATCGGCGAGTCCAAAAAACCAGTAGAAAAGTGCATTCTTCTATCCTATCCAACACAGGCAGATGAGAGAATTATTGCAGGATTACTTTTCCGTGCAACGGGATCTGATTACCACACTGCTTTCGAAGATGTGAAACTAATGAGCAAGCAGGATAAAGAACAAATACTACAACGATATTTGACGGGTATTACCTGCCATGATTCCCTGCCTCGCGAGTTTGAATTGGTCGATCTGATTTTCCAGATAAATATTAGCTCATCATGTTTTGCACAGCTCAAAAGGCATAGAATTGCAACAATAATCTCGACTGATTATAATCCGAAATTTGGATATACGGTTCCAAAAAGTATCGATGGAATCAAGCAGAGGGATGTTTTCCGAGATGTTATGGAAAAGTCGGAAAAAATGTATGAAATTCTTTCGGAAGACTATCCGGAAGTAAAGAACTATATTCTGATAAATGCGCACCACAAAGTAGTGTTGTTCAAATGCAACATGCGGGAGCTTTGCCATTTTGCGCGCTTGCGCCGGGATGCACATGCGCAGTGGGATATTCGGGAACTTGCTCAAAATATAATTGAAAAAGTCAAACTGGCAGCACCCCTCACATCGGTTTTAATATGTGGGAAAGATACCTTTCCTGAAGCAAATGGAAGGTTGTTCAGATAATTTCCTTTTCCCATCGTTCAAAGTCCGAACACCAATACTTGTTCACAAAGCTCAAACATCAATACTCGTTCCTAAAGCCCTCTTTGGGAACGCACTACTCCGAAGGCGTTACCAGGCAGGGATTTGTTAAACTAATTGAAAGCTCCTACTGAAAATATTGACTTAATTTTCATTAATCTTTTAAAAAAGTTATGGAGATTTAATGAAAAAGATTCGGGAAAAAAGAAAAAAAGAAATTAGATCACTCATAATTAGCTTAAAACTTTTTTTTGTTTTTCTTTGCATATTATTAATGAGTGGTTGCATTCGAAGCTGCATGAATGATAATGAGCATATCCAATTTTACAAACCATGTATATATATTATGAATGCAGATGGAAGTGATCTCAAAATACTGATAAAAGATAAATGGGTTTATAATATTCAATTTATTCCTAATACTACCAAAATACTTTATACATGGAATTCATATCTATACATTATCAACTACAATAATAATGAAATTAATATTATTAATGATACATTACAAGTTGGTAGTACTCGGGTTTCAGCAAACGGAGAAAAAATATTATTCTATAGGGGAAATAATGGATACGGCGATCTGTATATTTGCAACATAGATGGAACAAATGTCCAACAACTTACAAATTCTCCTCAAACAATAGAGAACTATCAGTCCTTTTCCTATGATGCGGAGAAGATTGTATATGTAGCTAAAACTGAAGATAAAACTAAAAACTATACAATATGTACTTTAAATATCAATAAAAATGAAGTTGACACATTAATAACAAGCGTGAATTGTATGTTAACCCATCCAATATTCTCACCTGATGGGGAAAAAATATATTATATTCATGAATATAATACTTATTATCATTTTTCTAGATTGTATGGAATTAATAAAGATGGAACAAATATACAAGAATTTGATGATGATTATGTGAGCTGGAACTCTCCATTATACATAACAACAAATGGAGATAAAATATTATATAAATCTGATTCACTTCATATAGTAAATAGTGATCATACAGGGAATCTAGCACTTGTAAAATGTAATGGTTATTCGTTATCTTCTGATGGTACTGAAATTGCTTATAGTAAGTATAGTATATCTTATAGTAGCATTTATAAAATCAACTCAGATGGAAGTGAAAATAAATTATTATTTTTCAATTTAGCTCATTCTTATCCAGTTTTTTCGCCCTCTGAAGATAAAATAGTATTTACTGGTTATTATCAAATAAATGAAACTAAAATTAATTATTTAACAAATTAAGAAAGGAGTGAGCAACTTCGTTCCTAAAGTCCTTATTGGTTCGTCAGTTTCTTTCCCTTCATTTACACTCGTGGTATTGGTGCGAGTGTAGTATAATCTATTAATTCAGAAATCTTAGTCAGAAAAATTGACAACAAATTCCTAATTAAAATCTTGGTATTAAAAATAATGACGCCCAAAAAATGCTTTCCGATAATCGTATCATCTCCCTCAGGAGCTGGTAAAAACAGCATTTGCGACGCGATAGTTGAGAAACGCTCAGATGTTGAATATTCTGTATCATATACTACTCGAGCAATCCGCAGAACTGAAGAAGATGGAGTAGATTATTTCTTTGTATCAGAAGATTATTTTAAAAAAATGATCCGGGAAGATGCGTTTCTTGAGTGGGCTCAATATCTCGGTCATTATTACGGCACCAGCAGGAAAATCGTGGAAGATACAATAAATAGAAATATGTTTATAATTCTTGCCATAGAGACGAAGGGTGCGCTTAAATTCATGAAGAAGAGACCGGATGCGCTCTCGATTTTTATTTTTCCTCCAAGCATGAAAGAGCTTGAAAGGCGTCTGAGAAATAGAAAAACAGATACACCCAATGTTATCGAAACAAGATTGGATAATGCAAAACATGAAATCGCCGACTCTGTATATTATGATCGATTCGTTATAAACGATGATATTGACCGTGTGAGCGATGAAATAATAAAATTGATATATAAAAAAAGCAAAGGAAAAGATATATATGGATAGCAAATTAATGCAAAAGTTCATAGAAGAAAACAACTGCACATTTCTTTATTTAATTCTTGCAAATGAGGAATTGGAGCGAATTTCCAAACTCCCATTTCAAATACAAAAGAATTTTGACAAAAAGTTTACAACCATTGCTTTAGATCATGTTGCAGATGCTGAAATTCCGGATTATTTTGTGCCGGAAGAAGAAAAAACCGAAGGCAAAATGCAGGACATTATAGACGAATAGGATCTATGCATTGAACACGATCTCGGAAGCCCAACTCAGAAAAATTGAATTACTAAAACTCTCGGGAATTAATGAAATTTTCACGCAGGAAACAGAACCTTTTTCCAAGGAGGATTACCTTCAGAAATTTGAAACTGAGTACCAGGATTGTGCGAACTGCAAATTAGCCCAAACGCGTAATAAGTTAGTCTGGGGTGGAGGAAATGCCGATGCCGATATTGTCTTTATCGGAGAAGGACCTGGCCAGCAGGAAGACCTTCAGGGAGTGCCCTTTGTAGGAAATGCAGGGCAGCTCCTTACCAAAATGCTTACTGCTATTGATCTGTCCAGAGAAGATGTATATATCACAAATATCGTGAAATGCAGACCTCCCGGAAATAGAAATCCCCAGGAAGATGAAATCAGGGCTTGTATGCCGTATCTGGAGTTCCAATTGTCGATCATTCAACCAAAAATAATTTGTGCACTCGGCAAAGTAGCAGGAAATGTGCTTCTGCAGTGCGATGACACATTAACAAAAATGAGACAGAAATTCTTTCCTTTTTCATCTTCAAAATTGATGGTGACCTACCATCCGTCAGCACTCCTGCATAATCCGGATTGGAAACGTCCTGCCTGGGAAGACATGAAAATGCTCAAACGAGAATACGCTGAATCGAGATAAATTATGGCTGAAAATACAACGAACAGAACAATGATAAACCAGGATTCGGTTCGAGTTCCACCGCACGATCTGAATGCCGAAGGAGCAGTGCTCAGCGCCATGCTTCTCGAAGAATGGGCAACTGCACGCGGGCTGGAACTTCTACGTGAAGATTATTTTTACAAAACTGCCCACAAGTATATTTTCAGAGCAATTCAGGAACTTTTCAATAAAAATATTGAGATCGATCTTATTACTATAATAGATGAACTCAAGAAGAAAGATGTGTTTGAAAAAATAGGCGGTACAGCGTATCTCACAGATATTCAGGACATTGTTTCATCAAGTGCAAACCTGGAAACCCATGCACAACTTGTTATAGAAAAAGCAACTTTGCGAAGTCTGATACATACTGCATCCTCGATCATAGATGAGTGCTACGGTACAGGACAGGATAGTAAGGAAATCGTCGAGCATGCAGAAAAGAAAATTTTCAATGTCACCCAGAGCATGATAAATGAGGGATTCGAAAGAGCTTTTGATATTGTCTCTCCAACGATAAAAAAAATCGATGAGATAGCAAAACGCAAAACGAAGATCGTGGGTGTAGCTACTGGTTTTAATGAGCTTGATAGAATAACAGGTGGCTTTCAGTCTGGGCAATTCGTTGTTGTTGCTGGTCGACCAAGTATGGGAAAAACTGCACTCGCTCTAAACATTGCTCATCATGCTGCTGTTTTTCAGGATAAAAGAGTTGGGATATTCAGCCTGGAAATGGATAAAGAAACCCTGATCATGCGTATGCTCAGTTCCGGCTCTGATGTGTCCCTGCATTCGATGCTTCACGGATATGGAATGGATAAAGATAAGATAATGAACCTGACGCGGCACGCTGATAAGATCGCAGAAGCACCCATTTTTATTGATGACCGCGGAAGCAATACCATGAACGATATCCGTTCAAAATCACGCCGGCTGAAATTCGAAGAAGGGCTCGATCTCCTCATTATTGATTATATGCAGCTTTTACTTCCAGTCGCATCGCGGCAGTCTCGCCAGCAGGAGATCTCAGAAATTTCACGATCAATAAAGATTTTGGCAAAAGAATTAGAGGTTCCTATAATTGCTGTTTCACAACTAAGCCGCGGACCTGAAGTTCGGCTGGATAAAAAGCCACAATTGGCAGACCTTCGGGAATCCGGCGCTATCGAACAGGATGCTGACCTTGTGCTTCTCATTTACCGTGAAGATTATTATAAGAAAGAAGAAGCTGAGAATCCCGGCATCGCAATCATAGATGTAGCAAAGAACAGAAATGGTCCTCAGGGGAGAATAAATCTTAAGTTTATTGGACATTATACTCGTTTTGAAAATATAGATAATCAGTCCTTCAAATGATGCGCATTCTTACATATCCAGTCTCTTCGGTTGGAAGGATACTCATCCGAACTGTACGGGATATTGGTAGATATTTCATCTTTTTAGGATTGACATTTAAGAGTCTCGGCAAAGTAGGGAAGAGACTTCACCTAACCTTTACACAGATGCAGAAAATGGGGGTGGAATCCATTCCTTTGATCGCTATTACTTCAGCTTTTACCGGCATGGTCACTGCAGTACAGGCAACGTACCAAACAGGCGGGATCCTTCCATATCGCTATCTTGGTGCCATGATCACGAAGTCTACAATGATCGAACTCGCACCAGTGCTCACTGCGCTTGTTATGGCTGGGAAGATCGGCGCTTCACTTGCTGCCGAACTCGGCACAATGCGTGTAACTGACCAGATCGATGCGTTGGAAGTACTTGCCATAAATCCATATGACTATCTTGTGGTTCCGCGCATTATTGCAGGAATAGTTATGCTGCCCGTGCTTACGGTTTTTGCAAATTTGTTCGGCATTCTTTCGGGATATTTTGTCTCTGTCTCGTTATATCATGTAACAACTGCGGAATTTCTAAGTGGTATAAGAACATTTTTTATTCCAGTTGATTTTTGGAGTGGTATAGTAAAGGCAGTTGCGTTTGGAATGATCATCACATCCGTGGGCTGTTTTCAGGGATTTTTTGCTCGTGGTGGTGCTGAAGGTGTGGGAAGAGTAACCACCCGTGCTGTGGTGATCTCATCAATTTTAATATTGGTAACTGATTTTATCGTTGCCGCAGTGATTTTTGGATAATGCCCTTTCATATCGTTCTTTACGAACCTGAAATACCTTCTAATACAGGCAATATTGGACGATTATGCGTAGGAACTCACTCGGTACTGCATCTTATTAAGCCAATGAAATTTCTGCTAAATGACAAATACCTCAAGCGAGCCGGGTTGGATTATTGGGACAAACTCCAAATTGAAATTCATGACTCATGGGATGCTTTCTTGATGAAATATCAGAATGCACAAAAGTATTTCTTTTCCACAAAAGCTGATAAATTGTATACTAATATTTCATTTCGTGATGGGGATTTTCTGATCTTTGGACCGGAAACGAGAGGTTTACCTGAATCTATCTTGCATGAACATTGGGAACACTCTTACACAATACCTATGACAAAAGATATCCGCTCTATAAATCTAAGCAACAGTGTCGCTATCGTATTGTATGAAGGGATAAGGCAAGTGGGAATGTTTTAACCATTCCTATCTAACAAGAGGAGTGTCTCGATTCTTTCGTGACGGGGTGTGTATTTAACAAAAAATATCTTCATTGAAAATTACAGCTTATTTGACATGAATTGATCGAATTTTAAAAACTTTACTCTCAGTCGGGGCGTAGCGCAGCCCGGTTAGCGCGCCTGGTTTGGGACCAGGAGGTCGGAAGTTCGAATCTTCTCGCCCCGACCAATAATGAATTTCATGGAGAGTTATGTTTTACATGTATATTTTACGGAATGATTTGCAAAAATTCGACAATGTCGGTTTTAAATTGTGCGAATTATTGAAACAAAAATATGGTGAAATCCAAGATATTCCCAAATTCAATCGGCAAATACCATTTTACGACCATCAACCATTCTCCGCATTCCTTCTTCCTTTTTACCTACAGATTTCATAATTATTCCTACTTTATTGACATAATAAGCAAAAAAACGAAGAAAAAGTAAAATAATCCTTAATAAGGAGCATACATGGATAAGAAAAAAATGGATGAATTCAAAGTAAAGGGCGAAGAACTTCTTTCTAAGGTGAAAGAGATTATTCATCAAGGTAATATCCGCAAGATCATCATCAAGAATGACAACGGCAAAACCTATATAGAGATACCTGTGACAATCGGAGTGGTCGGTCTGGTTCTGGCTCCAGTATGGGCAGCGATAGGCGCACTTGCAGCGCTTGCATCCCAGTTCACTATTCAGGTGATAACAAAAGAGGGAAAAGGGAAACCTGCAAAAAAAGAAGAGGTCCCCACCAAGGAAAAATAATCAACCTCGAAACGCGAGAAAACGGTTCCTGAAATACGGAACCCTTTATCATATCGAGACAATTTAGAACGGAATAGCTCATGGAATTGAACTACATGAAGATGCAGATCTTCGAGATCGGATTGCTTATTCTTGCTGCGTATATAGGCGGCATGATCGCACGAAAGCTGAAGATCGGCGAGGTTATCGGGCAGATATTCGGAGGAATTCTTGTTGGTCCGCACTTTCTCGAGATCGTACATAAATTCTTGCTCAACCATGAGGGACTCAAACAAATATTTTAAACCATTTTACGCGGTAATCCTCCTATAAAGAAAGCAAATTTCCTAAGGAGAATCAATGAAAAAAATCTTGCAGGTCATAGTAATACTTATAATAATTTTCAGCTTTTCTTCATGTAAAAGCCAGGAACTGTCTAGTGAATATTCAACATCAGATAGAGTGATCGACGGTCTGGTAGACGAATGGGAAGAGGATGAAATGACCTTTCTGGAAAAGCAGGATGTGATGGTTGGCTCGGTTAATGATGACGGGTATCTTTATATAAGTTTCTATTCAACTTCACGAGAACGAGCCATGCAGCTTATGATGTCCGGTTTTACTGTGTGGATAGATGCAAATGGTAAGAAAAAATCCTTTGGCATTCATTATCCGGTTAGAAATATCGATGGTATGGAGATGCAAAAATCTGAGAGAGGTGTCAACAAGCAATCCAGAGAAGAAAAATCGTCAACGGATAATGCCAAGCCCGATTTCATGGAAAAGGTGGATAAGAATCTTGTGATTATCGATGGGAAGGACGAGAAAGAATACAAGATAGAGTATCTGCAAGATATTCAGGTGGCATATACCTTTAATAGAGAAATGTTTATATACGAATTAAAAATACCTCTTACTGCTAAGGATCATGAATACTCGATTGAACCGACAGATAAAAATGTGATATATGTGTGCCTTGAAACCGATGAAGTTGAAAGAGCTCAAGGTCATGCAGGTGGTCCGGGACAGGGTGGACCTCCCTCCGGCGGAATGGGTGATAGACCACAAGGCGGACAAGGTGGGGGACCTGGAGGTCAAATGCGAGGTGATATGCAGGAAATGCCGTCAAGGTTCGAAGTATGGATGACAATCCATTTGGGAACCCCAACTGATTTAGAGAATGAGTGATTGAAGTAATATTGGAGATAAAATGAAAAAGATCGTAATAATCATACTAATAATAGCAGCTCTCGCCGTTGGCGCATATTTTCTTTTTTTTAAGAATGCATCAAATGGTGAAGTGACTTTTCAATATACTGACATGGAAAAGGGAGATATCGAAGTGCTCGTTTCGTGCACAGGAACTCTGGAAGTTTTAGGAGCTGTCGAGGTTGGTACGGAACTTTCCGGAACAGTCACCGAAGTACTCGTTGATTTTAATGATGATGTTGATGAAAATCAAATATTGGCTGTACTCGACACGACAAAGATAGTGTATGAAGTGCGAAATGCACAAGCTGCGTTTGCTAATTCTGAAGCACAGTATAAGCTCGCAAAAAGAAAGTATGAAGATGACAAAAAGCTTTTTGCGCAGAATTTTATTTCCGATCTAGACTTATTGACTTCAGAAACGAGTTATAAACAAGCGTATGCATCCTATGTGTCAGCAGAAATAAATCTGGAAAAAGCTCAAACCAATTTGAATAAATATTCCATCATCCGCTCACCCTTTAAAGGCAAAGTGATCGACCGATCTGTGGAGGAAGGGCAAACTGTTGCAGCAAGTTTATCAGCACCAGTCCTCTTTACTATTGCAGAAGACCTTTCCCAGATGGAAATTCATGCACTCGTTGATGAGAGTGATATCGGGCTTATAGATGAGGGACAGAAAGTGGAATTTACTGTCGCAGCATATACCGATGAAGAGTTTGTCGGAGTTGTACGGCAGATACGTCTTCAGCCAAAAGTAATTTCAAATGTCGTGAATTACACCGTAATAATCTCTACATCGAATGATCGGGGACTTCTTTTACCCGGAATGACTGCAACGATAGACATTGTCACAGAGTCTGTAGAAGATGTGTACTTTCTTCCGAATGCTGCATTAAGCTATACTCCTCCTACGAAAGTACTCGAAGATTTAATGAGAACGAGAGCGCAGCATTCACCACAGGGTAAAGAGAGCAGTTCACAAGGTCCTCGGCAGTTTGGAAGGATGGAACCAAGCGCTGAAATGTTGGAAAAAATGGCAATTGTATGGTTTGAAAATGAAGATGGAGAGATCATGATGACTCCCGTCGAGAAGGGCTTTAGTGACGGTATCAACACAGAGCTCACTCAGATCGGCAGGTTGACTTCAGATAGCAAGATAATTACAGGGGATAATGATAAAACGAAATCATCCTCAACTACATCAACAACAAGAAATCAGCAGCGTGGTCCGGGTGGACCTACAATGCGCGGGCTATTCTAAAGGTATATGATGACAAAAGTAATTCAAATTAAAGACCTCGTGAAACATTACTATGTTGGTGATATTGTTGTGCCTGCAATTCAGCATATCGATATTGAGATAGGGCAAGGTGAATTTGTCTCGATCATGGGAGCGTCCGGTTCCGGCAAATCGACTTTGATGAATATTATTGGATGTCTCGATGAACCGACTGAAGGGCAGTATTTTCTCGATGGAGAAGATGTAGCTAAGATGACAAAAAACCAGTATGCGGATGTGAGGAATAGGAAGATCGGATTTGTATTCCAGAATTTCAACCTGCTGCCACGCACAACCGCACTCGAAAATGTTGAACTGCCAATTCTGTATGATCGTTCGGGGACAAATAAGAACAGCAAAGCGCTTGCAAAAGAAGCTCTTATTCAAGTCGGGCTTGGTGACAGAATGGATCATGTGCCAAACCAGCTTTCCGGTGGACAAAAGCAGCGTGTTGCGCTTGCCCGGGCGCTCGTGAACAGTCCATCGATTCTCCTTGCTGATGAACCGACTGGTAATCTTGATTCACGAACCTCTATAGACATGATGAAACTTTTTCAAAAACTCAATAGCAGGGGTATCACGATAATTGTAGTCACGCATGAGCATGATATTGCATCCTATACGAGCAGAACGATATTTCTCCGTGACGGCAGGATAATCAAAGATAGGTTGCAGCAAGCAAAACAGGCAGCTCTTATCCCTGAAAAAGACATGAGTGATCCGGCTGAGGAGGTCGTATGAAGCTTTTACGTATAGAAAAAGTAGCATTATCAAGCATATTCAGAAATCGATCGAGGAGTTTGCTCACCTCCCTCGGAATTATCATTGGTGTGTGCTCTGTGATCGTGATGGTCGCAGTGGGTGAGGGCTCTCAGAAAAAGATCGAAACCGATATTTCAAGTATGGGAACAAACCTCCTTATGATCCGTCCCGGGAGCAGTTCGTATCAAGGTGTTCGTGGAGGAGCAGGAAGCAGAGAAAGTCTCACTATGGATGACTGTGAAACTCTGCGGGAGCAGGCAACGCTTGTGCAGGCAATCTCGCCAAGTGTCAGCACTTATGCTCAGATAATCGGTGGCTCTGGTAATTGGAATTGCAAAGTTGAAGGCGTGTCCCCCGAATATCTTGAAATCAGAAATTTTGAGATCGAACAGGGGACGATGTTCACGGAAAAGGATATTGCTTCCAGAAAAAAAGTCGCAGTGATAGGTAAAACAATTGAAGAAGAATTATTTCCGAGTGGAAACGCAGTAGGCCAGAAACTAAGGATAAATAATACTCCTTTCACCATCATAGGTGTGCTTGCAGAGAAGGGGAATAATTCGATGGGAATGGATCAGGATGATTTCGTGCTCGCGCCTTCGATGACAGTACTCTATCGTTTAAAAGGCGGCAAGTACGGCTCTTATGTGAACATGATCTATGTCAGCGCAGTTTCTGATGATGTGATTGATGAAGCTGAAGTAGAACTAACAACCATTTTACTTAGAGCCCATAAAATTGACTTCGAAGATGATGCAGATTTTACCATTCGCAGTCAATCAGAAATCACTGATTTTGCAACTTCCACCGCATCGACACTCACCTTACTTCTTGGTGCAATTGCCGGAGTTTCGCTCATAGTGGGCGGCATCGGTATTATGAATATTATGCTTGTTTCAGTGACAGAAAGGACAAGAGAGATCGGCATCCGCATTTCTGTAGGCGCACGGACAAATGACGTATTGTTGCAATTTCTCGCTGAAGCAATTACGCTCAGTCTGATAGGAGGAATACTCGGTCTTCTCTTTGCGATGATCATTACAATGATCCTTTCGAAGCTGACTTCCTTGACTCCGATGATCAATCCAGCCATTGCGTTTATTGCATTTATATTTTCCGGTGCAGTGGGTATTTTCTTTGGATACTACCCGGCAAAAAAAGCATCAGAACTCAATCCAATAGATGCGCTTCATTATGAGTAGGGAGTGTATTCTTCATATCCCAGAAACATAATCGCACATAAATTTTGACACGATTCATCATACAAGAAATTCTATGCAGGTGAATTTTACGTAAATAATCTGTATAGGAGATTTCATGATTAATCACTTTAATATCATAAAAGAGCTGGACTTTGTCCGGCTTGCAGGAAGTGAGGGGGAGAAACGCGCCAGGGAAATAATTTCATCATATTGTGAAGAACTTGGTTTTGAGACCAAAACTGAATCCTTTGAGCTTATATCCTTTGAACCCGGTACTGCAACAATTAAAACTGATTCCAAAACCTTCGAAGCGGTTCCCTTTGGACTCAATGAAAGTACGGATCTTGAAGGAGAATTGGTATTCCTCGAGAATAAGGATGTGATCGCATATAACAAGAACGCATACAAAGATAAGATCATTCTCTCAATGGGGTATACAAGAAAACTGGGACCCGATCTGAAGAAGACCGGTATCAAAGCATACATTGTGATTAGCAGACCGGAAAGGGAAGCAATGAGTCTATCGCACAGGCAAAAGCTTCATAAAGAAGGATATGTGCCGATGGTTACGGTGTCCTATAATGATGGAATGAAGCTCGCAAAAAAATCGGGCACACAAGTTGCACTCTCAATTTCTCAGAAAGTAAACAAAAAGAAAGCGCATAATATAATTGTTGATATTCCGGGAAGAAATAAAAAAGATGAAAATCTTACTCTTGCTGTGGGTCATTATGATACGGTATCAAGAAGTCCGGGTGCGTCTGATAATGCAGGGGGAACTATCTCATTGATAAAAACGATAGAATATTTCTCTAAACATCAACCGGCACGTGATCTGCGGGTAATATTTTTCTCGGGTGAAGAACTGGGACTCCTTGGCAGCCAGCACTATGTGAAAACTCATCTCGAAGAGATCAAAGACAGGGTTGGTTTGGTTCTCAATCTCGATGTATCAGGTGATCCTGTTGGCTCGGATGGTATGATGGTTATCGGCACAAAAGAACTTCTCGGTTATTGTGACGGTCTTATGAAAGAAGCTGGCGTTTTGTATGAGGCAAAGCTTGATATTTACAGCAGCGACAACATGCCCTTTTCCGTGTATGAAATCCCATCTGTGAATATTGCCCGTTTCGGGGGTAAAGCATCATTTCATATCCATACACCCGGGGACAATGCAAAGAACGTCTCTGCACAGGGTTATAAAAACACGATCAACACTGCGATTATTCTATTAAAGCATATTCTAAATGCGGATATCTATCCTGTGAAAAAAGAGATCGATGACTCAATACGTGACAAAATAGAGAAATATATCTGGAATCTTAACTATGAAAAACCAGAGCTTGAATGGAAACCGAAGTATAGGAAATAAATAGAGAATTTTCTTTCAAGAATATTGACAGGTTTCATTACAAGAAATATATAACTTCGGGTTTCAAAATAAAGCTATGGCTATAAATAATATGAAGAAAAATTTTCTTAAAGAGAAAAATTATTGCAAACAAAATTTTCTTAAGGACGTATTATGGGAACGTTAGATATTTCAATTTTATATGTCGAAGATGAAGTGCTCATTCTCAACTCTGTGAGCATGATCCTGGAAAAAAGAGTAAAAAAAGTGTACTCTGCTTTGAATGGTGAAGAAGGGCTGAAACTCTTTGAGGAATATCGACCGGATGTGGTTATTGCTGATATCGTCATGCCTAAGATGGATGGTTTGATTATGGCTCGAAGAATCAGGGCGATCGATCCTTCTACGATCATAATTGTGCTCTCTGCATTTGATAATAAAGAAAACCTTCTCGAAGCAATAAGTATTGGTATTGACCGCTTTTTGCCAAAGCCCCTGAACTATGAGCATTTACTCAAAATTATTAATGAACTGCATTCCGCAAAGATACTTGAGAGAAGGGTGGAAAAAGAGAAGACCGCTCGTCAAATGGCAGAGCTGGAGCTTGCTAAAACAGAGCAGAAATATCAGGATCTCTATAATAACGCACCTGATATGTATTTTTCAGTTTCACCTGAGGGCACTGTCACAAATGTAAATGAGTACGGAGCAGAATATCTTGGTTATACAAAAGAAGAGCTGATCGGAAAAGCTGTTTGGATGGTCGTACATCACGATGATTTGAAGGAAGTAAAGAAGCAGGTTTCAGAGATATTCAAAAAGAAGGAAGAATTCAGTGAACTCGAGTTTCGAAAAGTAAGAAAAGACGGTTCAATACTTCATGTGCACGAGCGCACTCAACTTATTTTTGATGAAAATGGAATACCCTCTGAGATCAGAATTATCTGCCGCGATATCACAGACTGGCAACGTATCCAGCATGCTTTGGAAGAGAGTGAGGAGCGTTATAGAATTATCGTAGAGCAGACAGGTCAGGTTGTGTTTGATGCAGATTTTCCGAATCAAAACATAGAAGTAGTTGGGGCTGTTAATGAATTATTTGGATATTCTCCTGACGACATTTCAGAATTTCTTTCCTTTAAGAATGCAGTTTTGATGATTCATCCCGACGATAAAGATGATACAATGAGTGCAATAAAAAAAGCAGCAAAAACGAGCAGGCATTTTCAGATAGAATGCAGATTACAAAAAAAGGATAAGGGCTATTTGTACGCATATGTGAACGGTGTATGCATTGTCGATGACAATAGTAAAATAGCCAGAATTCTGGGTTCTATCGCAGATATCACATTGAGAAAGAAGAATGAAGCCAAGCTGCAGGAAATGCATGAATATGTTAGAAATCTCATTGAAAGCTCACTAACCATGTTTATATCGGTGGATAATGACAGAAAAATAATAGAGTTCAACAGTGCTGCTGAGAAAAACTTTGGGTATATGAAAAAGGAGGTCATCGGAGAGCATGTTCAATTGCTATATGCTGATGCGGAGGAGTGTGTCCGAATCGGTAAGTTGCTTCAAAAGAATGGATCATTTTATGGAATTGTCAGGAACAAAAGGAAAAATGGAGATGAGTTTGTAAGTTATTTATCCTCAGCACTTATGCAGGATGCACAGGGCAATCAAATCGGAAGCGTGGGTAATTCTATTGATATTACTGAATCGCAGATGAAAGAAAAGGAACTGAAATTGAAAGAGGAGCTGTATAGAACGCTTGTGGAAACTGCCCAGAATGGTATCTCAATTCTTGATCTTGATGGAAAAATTAAATTTTGTAATAAGTATAAAGCCGAGATGTTCGGTTATAAAGACCCAAGAGAACTGGTAGGTAAATCGGGAATTGAGCTTGTGGCACCTGATGATAGAGATAGAGCAGCAAGAAAATTGAGAAATCTGATCGAATCGGATAGTGATATTATCCATATTGAGTTGAACTTAATGAGAAAAGACGGTTCTATCTTTCCAGCATACTTTCGTGCATCTATCATTCATGATGATGAGGGAAATCCGATTCAAATTATGGATACAATGACTGAAATTACCGATCGTGCTGAAAAGGAAGATAAACTCGAGAAGAAGACAGGGAAGTATAAAAAAATTCTTGGAAATCTTCCTGTTGCAATACAGGAGTTTGATAAAGCAGGAAGTATAACTTTCGTAAATGATCTCGCATCCTTATTATTTGGATATTCAAAAGAGGAACTCTTAGGTACAAATGTAGGTAAATTATATAAATCTGGGAACGAGGATTTGTTAAGCATAAACAGCTATTTTGCAGATATTCTTCATAAAAAGCCAAAACCCTCTATCTGGAAGGGTTTACTTAAGAAAAAGAACGGAGAGGAAATACATATTTCAGTAGCATGGAATTATAAGATGGATGAGCATGGCCGGATTGTCGGATTTATTTCTGTAGTACATGAAGGATAGGTTAATATTCGATAGGTGTAAGATTTTAGGGGCGCCTATACCGGTTTTAGATGTTTTGTTGAAGTATTAAAAAATTGACATCAATAGAATAAAATTCGAATTTGAGTATAAGAACACGGATTCACACTGTCTTTATAAGGAACTTGGTCAGCAAAATTATGATCGGAGTGGCGATGAAATTTGAAATTACACTTATTAAGTCAGAAACAAGTTTAGCAGCCCTTATCGATAATGAGATTTCAGAAAGGATAAATAAAATTACTTTTAAAGAAAACATGAAAATCAAGATTGTAAATCCATAAGTATATCCGAAATATTTTCGGATAAGTCCTGAATATTTTAGGATTTTTGACAATTTATGAGCAGCTACAAAAAACAAAAATATTGACAATTACTTACTATGTCGTGAGTTAGGAGAAATATTTAAATTTTAAGATTTTTTGGCACGATTTTTTCGATAAATAAAAAGAGGTTCTATGAAAAATTTGCTTATTATTGATGATCAGATTATGTATCTGAAATCTTTGGAAACAGTATTAAAGAAAAATTATACTGTTTATTCGGCGAAATCTTATGAAAAGGCTATAGATAAATTAGAAGAAGATATCAACATTGCACTAATAGATATACGTCTCGATGAAAATGATGATTCAAATATTGATGGATTAAAAATTCTTGAATGGATCAAAATGAATAAACCCGAAATCTCTACTTTTATGATGAGTTCATATAAAGAATTTGAGTATGCTGAGCAAGCACTAAATCTTGGGGCAAAACATTTTTTCCGGAAACCAATCGATGTGATTAGTTTGATTGCTATTTTAGAGGATAAAAGTTAGTATGTTACTCCAACTTCTCGTGAATGGATTAATTATTGGCTCTATTTATTCTATTGTTGCATTAGGTTATGCATTGATATATAATACTACACGTATTTTTCATATTGCTTATGCTTCAATCTATATGTTTTCTTCTTATATGTTACTATCTTTTTATAGAAATTTAAATATTCCGTTCATTATATCTTTTATTATTGCTATTGGGTTAACAATTCTTTTGAGTATTTTGATTGAAATTTTAGTATATCGTCCACTAAATAAAAAAAGAAGTTCTCTTAATGTAATTATGATTAGTTCTATTGGTGTAATGATTATTATCATTAATATGATAGCAATATTTTATGGCAATGAAACTAAAATATTGAATCCTAATATTTCAAAGTCAATATCAATCGGAAATATTATTATTACCTATACTCAACTTGCTCAATTTATTGTTAGCTTAATCTTAATATTTATATTTCTTATCTTTTTAAAATATACCAAGTTTGGTATTAAAACTCGTGCAATGAGAGATGATAGTATTTTATGCAAAGTATTTGGTATGGATATTAATAGAATGAGGTTAATGTTTTTTATGCTAAGTGCTTTTTTTGCAGCAGTAGGAAGTGGATTAGTTGCTTATGATGTGGGAATGGATCCTTATGTTGGGATGCCAATGCTTTTAATTGCTGTTGTAGCCTTAATTATTGGTGGAGTGGGACGTTTTGAAGCACCAATTCTTGGAGGTTTTATAATTGGAATTCTTCAATCTTTAGCAGTCTGGGCTTTTTCTTCTCGTTGGCAAGATGCAGTTACATTCATTTTATTGATCTTATTTCTGTTATTAAGACCACAGGGATTATTAGGCGAAAAGAAAAGAGCGGTGTGAGTTTATGAATTATATTTTTCATATAATAATCATCATAAATATCTATATAATTTTAACTGTTAGTACTAATCTTTTAGTTGGAATGGCTAATTTGATTTCATTAGCTCAGGCAGCATTTTATGGGTTTGGTGCATATCTTGGAGTTTTGGCTTTAATGATTTTAAAACTACCTATGATCCCAACAATCTTTTTTGTAATGTTTTTCACTGCTCTTTTAAGCTTGATTATAGCTTTTCCATCTCTTAGATTAAAAGGTGATTATTTTATATTAGCTACTTTAGGATTTCAATTAATTGTATTTACTATTTTATATAATTGGGTTTCTGTTACACGGGGTCCTTATGGAATTCCTGGAATTCCTGCACCAAAACTTATTGGGATAATACCAATTTCAGGCATAATACCATTCTTGATCTTGAGTTCTATTTTAGCTGGATTTGTTATATTTATTTTTTATAAATTGGTACATTCTCCTTTTGGGAGAGTATTGAAAGGATTGCGAGATGACGAGATTGCAGTAAAATCTCTTGGACGAAATGTAACAAAATACAAAATATTAACATTTGCAATATCAAGTGCTTTTATTGGTATTGCTGGGTTTATTTATGCAAGTTATGTTACTTACATTGACCCCACCAGTTTCAATTTAGATGAAGCAATATTTATCCTTGCTGCAGTGTTAATTGGAGGAACTGGAAATATAAAAGGACCTGTAGTTGGTGCAGTTTTTGTGGTTATTTTACCTGAGTTGCTTCGTTTTGTTGGATTTCCAGATAGTATTGCAGCTAATTTAAGACAAATTGTGTATGGTTTAGCATTAATAATTCTAATGCGTTATAGACCCCAAGGTATAGCCGGAGAATATAAATTACAATGAATGAAGATATTCTACAAATTAACTCAATAAAAAAAAGCTTTGTTCGGAATATAGTTAATATTATAGGTAAGGAAGAGAATGAAAGATTCTTTATTATTGATGATCTGGATTTACAGATTCCTCGAGGGAAAATTACAGCCTTAATAGGTGGAAATGGTGCAGGAAAAACTACACTTTTTAATATTATTTCTGGATTTCTGAGCCCTGATTCGGGTGATATTATGTATCAAGCAGAAAATAAACAAATGTCTGTTATTGGCTTATTACCATATAAAATAACTCGTCTTGGAATTGGAAGGATGTTTCAGGATGATCATATTTTTCATGATATGAGTGTTTTAGATAATATGCTATTGGCTGATGCAGATGATTTTGGAGAATTTCCTTTTATTTCTATAATTTATAACAAGAAGAATAAAATTATTGAACGGGAACGAATTGAAAAGGCAAATAGTATATTTAAGGAGTTATTTGGTGAAGATAATCCTTTCTGGAAAAAAAGGGATGATCCTGCAAAATCTCTTTCTTATGGACAGCAGCGTCTTTTGGGTTTAGCGCGTCTATTTATGGGTAATTATGATTTGGTTCTGTTAGATGAGCCAACCGCTGGTGTTAATCCACAGATAATTAATCAAATATTGATAATTATTCGCAGTATGGTGGAAGAAAAAGGTGTGGCAGTTTTTCTTATTGAACATAATATGAAAGTTGTGCTTGATTTAGCTGATTTCTGTAGTTTTATGAGTCATGGAAAAATTACTGCATTTGGAACTCCTGATGATGTTATTGGCGATGATGAGGTTAGGAGAATATATCTCGGAGTGTGAAAAAAATTGATGAAAAGAACAGTTAATTTAGAAGAGGTAAGCTTTGCAAAATAGAGAAATATTAAGGATAGAGAATTTGCAATCAGGTTATGAAAAAAATAACCGAATCCTCAAAGGAATAGATCTTTTAATAAGCGAAAATGAAGTAGTAGCAATTGTTGGCCAGAATGGTGCAGGTAAATCTACTCTTGCAAAAGCAATAATGAATATGATTCCTTATACTTCAGGAGAAATATATTTTAATGGAGAATTGTTAAATGGCACACAAACATATGAAATTGTTAAAAAAGGATTAAATTTTTTTATGCAAGGCGGCAGGATTTTTCCACATCTCAATGTCGAAGAAAATTTAGATTTTGCCGGAATCGGATTTTTGAAAAAAGAAGTTAAAAAAAGGAAAAATGAAGTTAAATCTTATTTTGATTTATTTAAACAATCCGGTAAGGGAAGGACAAATCTGAAGGCATCTTACTTAAGTGGTGGTGAACAGCACCAATTGGCACTCGCAATGGTAATGATGCAAAACCCAACATTTCTGATTTTGGATGAGCCTTCTGCTGGACTATCTCCACAGAATTTAAAAAAGTTATATAATATTATTGACTTGGTTAGAAAAGAAAAACATATAAGTATTATGTTAATTGAACAAAATGTAGATGTTGCAGTTAAATATTCTGATAGAATATGCCTTCTTAAAAATGGTATAATTGAAAGAGAAGAAAAATCTAAAGATATTACAAATTTAGAAGAACTAAATCAGTTCTTTTTTGGTGATGTCTGATAAATAATAAAATACAAAAAATAATGGAGGATTACAATGAAAAAGAGAATCATTTCAATCGTGATGTTAGTTGCTTTGATAAGCAGTTTAATTGTTATTAGTGGATGTGGGAAGAAGGAAGAGAAGGTTGTTAAGATTGGGGCTATATTGCCCCTGACAGGACCGGTTGCAATGTATGGGAAGTGGGTACAGCAAGGGATGGACCTTGCCTGTGAGGAAATAAATAAATTGAAAAGTATAAATGGCAAAAAATTGCAGATCCTCTACGAAGATAGTAGAAACGATCCCAAAACGGGGGTCTCTGCAATTAATAAACTCCTATCTGTAAACAAAGTCAAAGTGATAGTTTCTGGAATGACCGGGGTTAGTTTTAGCTTAATTCCTATAATTGATAAGAGTAATGCAGTCTTGTTTATGACAATCGTGACTCATCCAAAGGCTCCGGATCAGAGTAGATGGGCGTTTCGACATTTCATAAACAAAGGTGAAGGAGCTAAATTGATGGCCTCTTTTCTATACGATATTCTGAAAGTCAAAGATGTAGCCATACTTTATGTAAATGACGAAGGTGGGATTGGTGAGTTAGAAACTTTTGAAAAAAATTTTGCGAGACTTGGAGGAAAGATTGTTTTTAAGGAATCTTACAAAAAAGGACAAATCGATTTTAAGAATTCTGTTGCAAAATTGAAGCAATCTAAAGTTAAAGATATTTTTTTGATTGGCTATGGGAAATCTTATGCCCTTGCTGTAAAGCAAATTAGGGAATCCAGGATTAAAAGCAGACTATTGACATCGTTTGATATTGCCGATAGCTTTGTTAGAAGTATCGCAGGAGAAGCATCAGAAGGGTCCATATTTTACGCGGCAGATTTGGACAGTTCTAATAAGGTTTATGAACAATTAGATAAAATGTACAAGGATAAATTCAATTCTGATCTCACGTCTTATGTCGCTTATGGCTATGACTTGACTTTACTTCTGGCAAAATCTATAGAAAAGGTGGGATATTCTCCAGAAAGAATTAGAAAAACGTTACTGGAGATTAAAGATTTTCCTGGAGCGACTGGAAATATAAGCATTTTGCCAAATGGCGATTGTAAAACGCCTTTGAGAATAAACATGATAAAGGATGGAAAAATTATTCCATTTTCACAGGAAAAGTAAGCTATGACAAACCAAAATATTTTCTGGGACAAGAATGTTGTGAATTTCTTTGATAAAGATAGAGAAGTTCCTCCGAAAGTTCTCGACAAGTTTTCAGAAAAGCTAATAGAATTTTTGGTTAATAATTTTTCGAATGCGGAAGAAATCAGGATATTAAAACCAGGTATCGGACAAGGAAGGATATCTATACCTTTATGCAAACAAGCAAATCTGAAAAATATTAAGATATTTGGATTCGACAATTCCCCAAGAATGCTTAATAAGTTAAAGGAAAGGAAAACTAAAGAGAAAACAGCTAATCTTTGTTATGAAAAGATAGATATAGAAAAAATAAATTTGTCTGAGAGCTACGTAAGTAACTTTCATGCTGTAGTTATTGTATCGTTTTTGTATCATTTGAAAGACTGGATGACGGCACTGGATAAAATTATAAGGGTACTTCAGCCAGGTGGTGTCATAGTTTTAGCTACATTGGAACACTCTTTCTGGACTCTTCTTGTTTCGGGTAGAATTAAGGAGGCAGAAAATCTGCTGTCAAACACCGAAGATTCCAATTGCAAATTTTTGCTTCAGTTATACGAGAAGTTCTACGAACTAAGGGAAAAATATCTACCTCCGGATTACTCAAAGCATGGAGTTTTTACACCCGAACCAATGGATGTCAGTAACTTTGATGATGCAAAACTTTATCTTAAGAGCAGAGGGCTGAGAGAGGAAGAGTTTGATTTATCTGATTTAAAATACAGCCGAAAATTATCGTTGGAAGAAATCAAAGATCAGTTTAAACGAGGTGCCTATTCTACTTTTAGGAGGGGGATTGATTATAATAATCTAAAGCTTGAAATAACTTCTTGGATAGAAGAGCAAACAAAAAATCAAACTATACCAACATCATTTGAAATTCCGTCTGGTGCCAAGATATCCATTTTAAGACTCTCAGATAAGCCCGAGGATAAGCAATTTTTTTCAGAACTGATTCCTCAAAGTTTAATTTTTAAGTGGCTATCATCTGCGAACTTTAAGAATGCTGTGGATAATCTGGTTAAAGAAGGAGAACTTGGAGGTTTGACCGAAAAAGGGCTAAGAGAGAGATTATATTTGGAAAAGAAAGTTGATAGATTCTTCCCTTATATTTCAAATGTATTACTATCGAATGGAGCATTCGGCAATAATTTTATTTATGGTGTACTTAATTATTATAGTTATTACTTAGAAAAATGGTTGAAACCGGGTTTCCCTTTTCCGATGAGCATTAATACGCCGTATACAATATTCCTGCTTGAATGGTATAAGGAGTTTAAATTTAGACACAGCGACTTGATATATGAAGGACTCCAAGGATGGAAAAGGATAAAATATCAAAAAATAAACAATGAGAAATTCAAAACTTATTCTGAGAATATTGGTGAATGTATAAAGAATGACGAGATATTAATTCCTGTTCCTGAAAATCTGTTTCCTAATATAGAGAACATGAAGGATGAAATTAAAAACAGCTTGAAAAACGAGGAAACACCCCAAGATATAATCAAATTGCTGAATAAAAAAATGGAGTCATTGCTTGAATCTGAATCGAACCCCAAAAAATTTGTAGAGATATTTCGCAATAAATGGTTCGCTAAATTGCAAAAAGAAGAAATAGCATATAGTGACTTCAAGTTGGAAGACGATCAAGAAATATTAAAAAGTTTTCTTTTCCTATTCCTATATAGCCCCTGGAAAATCTGTTATTATTTTCCTGGAATGCTCTCGAAAAAGACACCCGCTGGGGGGCTGGTGATTTACTTGAGAGAGAATATTGAACCAGAAAGAATTGTATTTTTGCAATCTGTTGTAAATAGAATATTTAGCTTGCCAGGAGTAACGGAAGCAGAGGCAAGGGTTCTGAAAGAATCTTTAAAATCCGCCATCGCCGCCATCATGTCACGCAACGGTTCCCACAACATCGGCAGTCACATCATATCAGCTGCATCAAGCAATATCAACGATTATTCCGACACACAGATGTTGCTAAAATACATACAGCAACGAATGGATTTTATCGCGACTATTACCACAGAATTTCCAAACTGGTCTTATCCTGTCTGGTTCACAAAAGACCTAATGCGTCGCTTTTATGAACAAAGGCTTGTTCTAGAGTATATTGCAGAATCAGAAGGTGTTCGGGCTTATGAATTTCAACCAAAGAATAAAGATGAAAAGCAAGAACATAAACTTCTAATAAGAATTAAAATTTTAAGAAATGGAGAAAATGAACCGGAAGAGATAATCGGAATAAATGAATTAATAACAACTTACAAAGAAAGATTAAAAAATGATTTACAACTGGCAATTCCGGGTGGTATCATTGGGCATCAGGCTTTTTACACTATTCTGGAAAATATCATCCGTAATAGTGCAAAACACGGTTGGTCAAAATCAGAAAATAAAAACGGAAACAATCTTGAGATAACCATCCAAATAAATGAATGTGAAGATAAAGATTATCATATTGTCGAGATTTGGGATAATGTATCGTCTTATTCTTGTAAAGATGGTGATTTCGAAAAATTTGATAAATTATATGAATTAAAGAATGGTAAACTAATTGAGGAATCAGATGATGATTTTAGAACACTTCCATTGCATAAGAAAATGAATCACAAATTAAAGAAAGCGGAGACCAAGAATTGCTTTTGGAAAGTGGAAACGAAGTAATAGATAAACAGGAGGTAGAGAATGAATGATTTCGCAATCAAAGCAAAGGGTATTGAAACAGCAGGAAATTTTTCTGCAAACAACAAAGAATTGGAAAAAGGAGTCATTCCATGTCTTACAGACAAGGAAGCAGAAACTGTTTTAAGAGATTACTACAAAACAGACTGTGCACTTTGTCTTATGGATGATTTTTACGAGGGCTTTGCAAGAATTATCTTCATAAAAGAAGGTAAAGCTGGTTATGGTTTTATAAACCAAAAGACTAAAAAACTTGCTTTCAATGAAAGTATTTTCAAAGCTTCTGATAATTTTCAAAAAAGAGAAGGAACTGAAATTCCGACAGCTACAGTCATTTTTGAAAATGGCGATGAAGGCTTTATCAATATCTGTGGTAAACCCACAGTTACAAAAGCAAAAAGAAGGAGACGTGTCTTTTTCAAGAAATAAATGAAGAAGAACAATTTTACGAACGCCCGGAGGTGGTGTTCTTTTTTTATCTAAAAAATTTTATAATCCAAAAAAAAACTACTTAATAAAGTAGTTTTAATTTTAATCTAAATTATTAATTC
>Ga0208648_1000344_pt1 | contig 48545 bp, 43 predicted proteins | sample AntAceMetag02UKL_FD_184772 | JGI IMG/M metagenome (GOLD analysis project Ga0208648, IMG submission 184772) | Saline lake microbial communities from Ace Lake, Antarctica - Antarctic Ace Lake Metagenome 02UKL (SPAdes) (version 2) | ecosystem: Environmental > Aquatic > Non-marine Saline and...
ATTACATTTACTGACATAGAAGGACATGTTGAGCCAACAATCGTGGTGAAAAAGGAATATAGTTATCAGGAAATGCTAAAAGTAATAAAAGGAGCTGAAAGCTCTCTATGGATCTGCGGCATTAAATATCAAGATAATCTTTCAGATGAGGTAAATCCTGGAATAGTCACTGTAATTCTTCAGGCAGAGCAACGTGGAGTAGATGTCAGGATTATGCACAGGGAGACAGGCGAACTTTGGCTTAATAAATTAAGAAGATCAGGAACTGTTAATATTCTAGTGCCTCCGCGTGAAAGTAGAATGATAAGAAAAAAGTCAAGATACGTTATAGCAGATAAAAAAACAGTCTTTGTTCAGGATGACAAAGTTGATCATCGTCCAAGAATAATAAAACACTATTCGCGTGTTGGAGATTATATTACTGACTTTCAGGAGAGATGGGGTGAATCAGAAAAAAGAATTAAGAAATATCGCTAGGGTTCTTATATTATTTGCTTTTTTTGCGGGGCTTTCTGCCATATCATTTGCAAGTGAAGTTACTCTGCACTATTTCTATGATAAAGGATGCAGAAACTGCGACAAGGCAGATAACCTGCTGAGTTCATTTATTACAGGAGATCCTTATCATAAATACATAATCGGCTACTCAAAAAAGAACAGAATTAAAATTATAAAACACAGCCAGGAATTAAAAGAACAGGTTGAGGCTAGAATAACCTTTGATACGGCTTATAAAGTGAAGCATGGTCGAAGACTTGTGTGCCCGGCTATTTTCATTGGAAGCTGTGCTTTAGTCGGGAAGAAAGAAATATTTAAATTGAGTGAGGTTATAGAAAATCCCGGCAAATGTCTGCCAGTTTGTAATATCAAAAGCAAAGAAAAAATAAAAAGCATGTTTACTTCAATTTCTTTCCCAGTAGTTATTTTTGCAGGCTTGCTTGACGGAGTAAACCCTTGCGCAATTACTGTTTTAATATTCTTTGTTTCTTTCCTGCAAGTGAGAGAAAAAAAGGGAAGAAACCTTGCAGTATTTCTGTTTATTCTAGGCGTATTTATCGCGTATCTGTCGTTAGGACTGGGAATAATCAAAGGGATAAATAAGTTTTATAGCTTTAGAAGAGTAATAGATATGATTGCAGTAATGTTATGTACATACTTTGCTATTCAATCATTCTTTGACTATAAAAAAGCTAGATTAGGGAAAATTAGAGAAATGGCGTTAAAAACACCGGAAAGATTAAATGCTGTTGCTCGCAGATTAATAAGAAACACAAAAGGAGCTGTCATAATTGCGCTACCGTTGGGGATTGTTATATCCCTGCTGGAATTTGTATGTACTGGCCAGGAATATGTCCCAACTATTTTATATATGCTCAAAACAGGGAATAAAATTGTCAGGGCCATACAACTCTTAACGGTTTATAATCTGGCTTTTGTCCTTCCACTTGTCCTGGTTGGGATAGCTTGCATTGTGGGGAGCGGGACTGATAGAGTAACAAACTTTTATAGGAAGCATTTAGCTGTTGTTAAGCTATGTTTTTGTTTCTTTTTTACAGGATTAGCTGTTTATTTAGGAACAACTTTAATTAGCTAAAATCCGGAGAAGTTTATGATAGCTTTATTGAGGGGATTATCAAACATCCGTATATCACGGTTGAATTTGAGAAAACAAAAAAAGGAATGTAGGCAAAAACATTAAAAGGAGGGATATGATGGCTAGATTAAAGTATTTAAAGTTAGTTCTATTGGGATCGGTATGTTTTTTATTAGCAGGATGCGCTTGTATCCCCGGAGGTATTTCAGCTTCAAGTACGCCTCTTAACAACAAACCATATCATACACTTGGATACACTTCGGCAACTGATAGCAGATTTCTTCTATTAGGGATTATTCCACTAACAGGAAGCAACTCAACAAAAGATGCGCTTAATAAGGCAATTAAGAAGGCTGGAGCTGATGCATTAATAGATGTAACCGTAGATGGTTATAACCAGTGGTTTATAATACTCTCCAGGGTAGTAACAAAGGTGGAAGGAACTGGAATTCGTTTTGAGCATTACAAGCAGGAGCCGGAGAATATAGACGTAAAGAGTAAAAAAGCAGGTTTGGAATACAAAAGCAACTTAAAATAAGAGGAACTCCAAGTTCATTCCCATAGGACATTCTATTTTAGCTTGACAGTGCAGTTAGTTTGACAATGTCCTCTGAAGATGTAGAATAAAATTAAAGAATTTGGATAAGGTTCTGGTAATCAGATAACCAAATTAGAAAATAAGAGGAGGGAACAATGGCAAAGAAAGCAGAAGCAAAGCTCTACTCAGTAAGAATAGGCAAAAAGGAAGAGAATATATTTAAAGGGAAAGGCGCAAGACAGGCTGCTTTAAAGGCTGCTTCCAGAGGATTAAAGGACAGCGATGGTCTGATCAAGCTCAGAGAACATGGGCAGAAGAAAGATGGCAAATGGAGATTGCATATATTTGAAGGTTCGGTACAGAAAGTTGCTAAACCTGTTAACGCACCTGATTGGATGCCGGATATGATAAATAAGCCCGCAGTAAAGAAACTTCGTGTTGAGAAGTTAGATAAGATATAATAGACTATTACCTTTGATAGTTTTTAGATTTGGTCCCGTTGCTCAGAATCTCGGGGTTTTAATGTTATTAAACCAAGAGCAATGTTTACCAATAGAGAAGAGCAAGAAGTGTTATCATGCCAATTGTGGCTAAGATAGTCAGAATATCCCATGTTTGGTATATTTCCAGACTTCCTTTAATCCTTCAATCATATTCAGTTCCCCTAACTTGATATTAGCAAATCCGACTTCTAAATTGCAACTCCGAATTTCAGCACATAACATACCTATTAAAGATTGAGTGTTTTGATATACTTGACCATATCCAATAAAAAATGTAGTCAAGAAAACACCCAGTTTTTTCTAAATTAATCTAATGGCATGTCAACAATTGCACATAGGGCACCTTACGCATGATTGTTAACACCAAACCCGTATATTTCTACTGCTTTTCCCTGTTTTTCCTACGAAAAACCAGCTTTTGTAACTACACATAAGATTTTTTGTATTTTAAGTTAGAATGTATAATATTTTTCTTGACAATGATGTTCACTTATTACATAATGTTCATTAATTAGTGAACATTGCAAAGGGAGTGAACCTTATGAAAGGCAATAACAAATTGAAGAATATCTTTGCTGATAAAGCCACTTTAATCTTAAGAAAAATGATTTGTCAACCTGATAAGAAATGGGTAACCCGTGATTTTATAGATCCTGAAGGAGTAAGTATAGGTATGGCTCAGGGTGTGCTTGAAGCAATGGCCAAACAAGGATATGCAGAGAGACTAAAGAAGGGTCCACATAGTTATACATTTCTTACTAATAAGGAAAAGCTAATAGCTGATTGGCTAAAAGGATATCGTTTTGAATTAAATGAAATCGATACCTATTACACTTCAGATAAGAGTATTTTAAAGAAGCTAAAAGCTTATCTCAGCGACAGCCAATATGCGCTTACTCTTCACACAGGCGCAAATTTAACAACTTCTTTCGTAAGAACAGACCATGTATATTTATATGTCAGCTTTCAGGATTGGGGTAAAGATATTTTAGAAATGAGACAACGATTAGATTTAAAAGAGCTTGTAAGAGGTGGAAACTTTCATATAATCCGCCCCTATTACAAAAAAAGCATATTTTTAAATACTCAAAAGATAAAAGGTTATAGGGTTATTTCTAATCTTCAACTTTATCTGGACTTATATAATTTTCAACCACGTGGCAGAGAACATGCCGAATATCTTGAAAAACTGCTGGAAGAAAAAGGAAAGAGCCTTGACTGACCTAGATAATAAAATTGAATCTATATTTTTTAATGTACTGGAGGATCTAAAAGATTACCTTTACGATCTTACACTTGTTGGCGGCTGGCTGGCACACATTTACTTACGGTTTCTATGGAATAATCCTGCAATAAAGCCGGTTACTACCGTTGATATCGATTTTGGTTTTGGAGAAGTGACAACTAAGGTATATCCAAAGACCATTTTTGACACCCTTTCTCATTTAAACTATAAAGAACGTCATCCTAGAATGGATAGAATCTATCCTGTTGTATTGTATAAAGATGGGAAAGTCCCGATTGATTTTATTACCTCTCCGGATATTGCGCACAATGTTATAGAAAAATTCATTGGTAGACAGATTAGCATTAATAAAATCGATAAGTTTGATTTTCTTCTAAAGCACAAAATACCTATTAGAGTAACAAATCAAAAGCATACAAAGACCTATGAAATTTATTGCCCTAAACCATCAGCTTTTCTCTATCACAAAGGTATAACTTTTATTGACAGAGAAAATGAACAAAAGCAAGCAAAAGATTTGCATTACATGTATTTCATCTTAAGATTCGCTCCAGATATAGATGATATCATGAAAGAAATAACGCAATATCATAAAGAGGGATATCTTAGGGACATTTCTAAAGATCTTAATAAATATTTTGAAAGGATTTCCAGCCAAGGGTGTCTCATGGTTGAGAAAGAAAACGGGCCAGATGAATACATTGATGATTTAAGACAGGACATATTTGAGAGATTTAAAAAACTGCGCGATGTATTGTCATGATTTTGGCGTTGATTTGAGATTATTTTTGAGAAATTCTGTGACAGATTTACCCTAAATATTAAATTTTACCCAATCCCTGAATCGTTAATAGAACCTTATTGTTATATGGAAAGCCATCTAATAATAAGTAGAGTTGCATAAAGTGGATAAGACAGGACTCAATTACACATTTTTGTGTATTTTTATTGAGGTTTTGAGCAATTTGATCTATTGTAATGTTAAAGCAGAAGCGATTGTTTGATGATTAATGGAGGGAAAATGAAAAAAGCAATTAATTTTATGTTGTTAAGTTTTTTATTAATTTTTAGCAGCACAGGTTTTGTTTTTGCTCAAAAAGAACATAGAATTTATAAGTTATCATTGGCGGAAGTGACGAACATTGCGTTAAAAAACAACCTTGATATTCAGATGGCTAAATACGATGCTTTTATTTTAGAAACATCTCTTGATATAGAAAAATCAATATTTGATGTTATTTTAGACGCAAAAGTTAATTATCAAGACGATCAAAGCAAGAAGACATCATCTTTGTACGGAACAGAGACTATTAACAATGATTACAACGCAGGAATATCTAAAAAATTTTCTTCGGGAACAACCATTGAATTGGACATGGATAATAACAGAAATCGGACTAACTCAAGTTCAACAAACTCTGACTTGGATCACAATTCATCTTTAGGTTTATCTTTAACGCAAGAGTTGGGTAAAAATTTCTTTGGAATTAGAGATAGAGGCAATATTGATATCACAAAAATAAATATAGAAAATTCCGGTTATACTTCTTTGGAGAAAATAGAAACCATTATTAGCGCAGTTAAAAAGGCTTATTGGGATTTGGTTTTACAAATTAAAAAAGTAGAAATTCAAAAAAACATTGTTGGTCAAGCTAAACGGCTTTATGATTCGCATCAGGAAAAATTGGAAGATGGATTAGTCGAGTTGCCTGAAGCTATTGCATCTGAAGCTAATTATAAAGATAGAATCAATAATCTTACACTGGAAGAAAACTCCGTTAAAACCAAAGAAAATCTTTTAAAACTATTATTAAACATTAAGGAAGATAATATAACGATTAAACCTACTGATGACTATCATTTAAATATAGTTGATCAAACTTTTGTGGAATCTTTAAAAATCGCTTTCGATAACAGGAGAGATTATTTAAGAGCAAAAAATACAATCACAGCTAAAGGTATTGCCCTTGTTATTGAGAAAAACAGTAAATTGCCAATTATTAATTTAACAGCTTCGTTAGCAAGAAATGGGTTGGGAGATTGTTTTGAGCAATCTATTGAACATATTGCAGCAGAAAATAATACAAATTATTCTATTGGTTTAACATTTAGTTTGCCGTTAGAAAATAGGAATGCAAAGGCAAAATTGAAAAAAGCTGAATATGAGAATACAAAAGCATTAGTGATGCTAAAACTTGTAGAAAGAAAAATTGCGATTGAGATTATGGATTATGTTCGTGATTGTAATATTTATAAGGAATTCGCATTAAATAGTATTGATATTGCGGAGCTGCAAGCTAAAAAGCTGGAAGAAGAAGAGAAGCGTTTTAATTTGGGCAGATCAAATACGGATACGTTAATTCGTTATCAGGAAGATGTTATTCATGCGAAACAAGCGTCAGTTTTAGCTCAATATCAATTTTATAGCACGCTTGTTGATTTAGAACTTAAAAAAGGGATATTGTTAGTAAGATGAAATTAGTTAAATATTTTCTTGATAACAAAATAGCTGTTAACGTTTTTGTTCTTGGGTTGCTTCTCTTGGGGATGATTTCTGTTAGAAACATACCTAGGGAAGGTATGCCAGGAATAGATTTGAATCAAGTGCAGGTTACAACGACTTATCCGGGGGCTTCTCCTGAGGACGTTGAACTTAATGTTACGATGCCGCTTGAAGAAGAAATAAGCGAAATATCAGGGATAGATTATATTGAATCGGTTTCATCTGACAATATATCTTCAATATTTATTCAGCTGGATGAATCTTATTCCAAAAAAGATATTGCTGAGACTGTTCAGGATATAAGAGAAGCAGTAGACGCAGTTAATAATCTACCTCAGGAAGTAGAAGATGACCCTTTAATCAGGGAACTTAAAACAGATGATATTCCTATAATAGAAATCGCGTTGTCTGGTGAAAATCATGAAGTTCTTAGAAGTAATGCAAGAAAACTTGAGCTTGCTCTTGAGAGAATATCTCTTGTTTCAGGTGTTGATAAAATAGGCTATTTTGATAAAGAAATTCATATAGAGGCAGATCCGGACGCATTGAATGAAGCTTATTTTTCATTGCCTGAAATAGCTGAATCTATACGTAAAAGAAATATAAGATCTACTTCAGGAACCATGGAGTCATACAAGGGATTGAAGAGCATAATGATCTTAAATAAATTCAGGAATCCGATGGATGTGAAAGACACGATTCTCAGAAGTAATTATGAACAAAAAATAGTTAGGCTGCGTCAAATAGCTTCAGTTAAATTTGCTGAGAAGGATCATAAAATAAAGATTAGAAATAATGGGGAAAAAGGTATTTCTTTGGTCGTGAAAAAGAAACCTAATGTAGATATTATCAAAACAATTAAAGCGGTTAGAAAAGTTACGGCCGATATTTTAGGAGAAAAATGTCAATATTCATTTGTTAATGATCAGTCAAAAACAACTCGAATGCGGCTTCGATTACTTTTTAATAATGCTCTTTCAGGATTTGTCATTGTCTTGATCCTGCTTTTTCTCTTTCTGAGTAAAAGAGCTGCTTTATGGACGGCATTTGGAATACCTTTTTGTTTTATTGCTGCATTTACAGCCTTTCCAATATTGAATATTACATTTAGCTCAATTGCTTTGGCAGGGCTGATTGTTGTTCTTGGCATTGTTGTCGACGATGCGATTGTTATGTCGGATAAAATAATATTTTATCAAGAGCGCGGGCTTAAGGCCAAAGACGCAGCTTATTCGGCAGTTAAAGATCTTCTTATCCCGATAACACTTTCTACTTTGACTACGATTATAGCTTACATGACGCTTTTATCGCTTGGAGGAAAACCTGGAAAATTTGTAACAGCTATCCCTGTAATTGTTATAACAATTCTTATTGTATCGCTTATTGAGTCTTTCTTGTTTCTTCCTCATCATATAGTATCTGGAAAGAGTTTTGGTAAAAGAGAAAAGCCTGGTTGGTTTCTAAAAATGGAAGATGCTTATCGAAAGTCTCTTATTGTTGTTCTGAATAAAAAGATCTTATTTTTAGGGCTTGCTGTATTTGTTCTTTTAGCTTCAATTGTTTCAGCAAAACTTTTTCTAAAAGTAAGAATGTTTCCTCAGTCAGCGATAGAAACATTTTATATTAAAGTAGAAGCTCCTAATAATTACAGCTTAGGCGATATGGAAAAGATAATAAAAAAGATGGAAAAGGTAATTCAAAAATTACCTAAAAGTGAATTAGAGTCTTTTACCTCCCGTATTGGCCATCATTCAATGTCCAAAACAAAGAACTATGGTGATCATGAAAATTGGGCGATCATTAATGTTTTTCTCACTCCGGATATTTCACGAAACAGGACAGCTGCTGAAATAATTAAGGGAATAAAGAAGGGATATAAGTCTTTTGAGAAAATACACATATTTTTTGAAACAAAGAAGGTTGGTCCAATATCGGATAAGCCAGTTATGGTGCATTTAAGCAGCAATAATAATGATGCGCTTAATAAAGCGGTAACTATTGTAGAAAATATTTTAAAAGATATGAAGGGATTAGGCGTTGCGGATATAGACAATTCGAAAAAATCCGGTAAAGATGAGCTTGTTATTAATCTTGATCAAGAGAAAATGGCTTCATTTGGTATATCTACCGAAGATGTTGCTCAGGTATTGAGGATTGCGTATGAAGGATCTGTTGTAACCGACATACAGACACTGGAAGAAAAGATAGAATATCGACTTTTGCTAGATGAGAAAAGTCGGACGCATGAACGCATATTGGAGAAAATTGGTATTAAGAATTCTACAGGGTCAATTATAACTATTGATAAATTTGTTAGTTTTGACACAAAAACTTCAGACCTCGAGATTCTTCATCGTAACAGAGTTCGTAGTATTACTCTTTCAGCATCTTTGAGAAAAGCAAAGGTGTCGGCACTTGAAGCTGCAGAAATAATTAAGAAACGAATTGCTGGTACAAAAGTGATGCCGAAAGAAGTGATCGTCGAAATAGCAGGAGAAGCATTGAAAACCAATATTATTATGAAAGATATGAAGATAGCGTTGCTTATGGCTATTGTGGGCATATTTTTAACGCTTGCATTGTTCCTGAATTCTTTTGGGAAGGCGCTTATAATCATAGCTATTATCCCGTTTTCTATTATTGGTATTGTTGTTGCTCTTTTTATCCATGGACAGCCTGTATCAATGTTTGTGCTTCTTGCGTTAGTAGGACTTACAGGTGTTGTCGTTAATGACTCCATCGTTATGCTGGATGCACTTTCCTTAAATCTTAAAAAACGATTAAAGGGAAATTTGCGAATTAATGATATAGCTATGCTTGCTTCACAAAGGTTAAGACCGATAATGCTTACAACTCTTACAACGTTAGGAGGTCTTTTACCTATGGCTTATGGGTTAGGAGGATATGAAAAAATGATTTCACCTATGTCATTGGCTTTTAGTTGGGGATTGTTGTTTGCTACAATAATCACATTATATATTATTCCCTCGATTTTCTTTTTATTTCTTGGTCGAACAGAACAATTGGTAGAATCTTAATTCATTGCGGTTAGAGAGCAGTAAAAGAAAGCTTGGTTGAAAAGGAGTGAGTTATTTTGCGCATTGCAATAGATGCCAGAATGATTTTGCATTCGGGTATTGGTACCTATACAAGAAATCTGATTACAAATATTCTTGATATTGACAAGGTCAATACTTATACCTTGTTAGGCAGGGAAAAAGATCTTTCTAAATATGTTCAAAAACCTAATTTTATCATAGCTTCAAATTTTTCACTGACTACACTTTCTGTAGGATAACCTTTGAGGTGAGGTTTTGGAAAATCGAGGATTACCGGGTAATCAATAACTTTGGGTTTGGGATAGATGATATCGCCGAAACCTGCATCAATCTGCATCGCGATACGTGCCCGTTCTAAAAAGCCTCTAAATTTCACACGTACGCCTTCATAATCCGCATCCTCTTTTATCTTTCGGCCCTTAACTGTCGCCACATCAAAGATAAGTCCATCTGGAGTCACTGATGTCTTGCAAATGTCTTTTATAACCCTCTCAACAGCTTCTACTTGGTTGTCATAATTTGCAGCAAAATCTATATCAAGAGTTGTCCTTCGTTCAGGTACATGCCACACAGTAAACATAAGTGCGCCTTTTAAAATAAATTTATCCGCATGTTTTGATTGGCTAAAGCGATAAAGAAATCTTTCCATCCCATAATATTGAAGAACTTCAGAAAATGGGCGATTCATTTCCTTCGCTTTATTCTAAAGTTGAGCCCTAACGGAAGCTTCTATATTTTTAATATCTTTTTTCATATCATTGCTTCCAGTATTGGTTTAATAATTTTATTCACACGGCAGATCTTAGCATATTTCATTATACCCTGTGGTTTTATGCTCTTCTCGGTAATCGCTATCTTGAGCGCATCCCTTGCAACATTTATACCTATTCTATTGCGAAACTTAAAACAATCAGCAATCGTTTTGGCAAGGTTATAAACTCTGATTTCATGCCCTTCAGCTTGATGTATTTCGACACCGGCATTCCAAGTTTTAGCTGAAAAACGATAAAATCGTACTGGAGGATACTTGATTCTATTGACACGAGTCCCTACTGGGATTGAAATATCTACATGACTTGGTATCTCGTTTGTTGCTTCATGAAAAGCAAGAGCTGACACAAGGCAAACGATTCCTCTTGGTGCTTGAAGAGAAGTAATAACAAGATCAGTATATGACCCAAATGTATAATCTGCCATTCGGTAAAGTCCCCTAGCAATCTTCTCTATCTTACCTTCTTTCTCAAGGGTACTAAGCGTGTCCGGATGAAATCCTGATTTTATAATTGAAGAAAAGCGCGCAATGCCACCATGCTTTTTAAAATAGTCGAGCATTCTCTCTGTTTTTTGTTCCATAGGTTCTCCGTATAAATTGTTGCTACTTGTGAATAAGTATATGCACTTTATACGAATACGTCAACAGTTTTTTCGGGTTGAGGTAGGGGAGTCGAATCATTCTGAATTACAGCCACCACAATTCAGAATTTGAGTTATTTCTTTAAGTAGGCCTTGATAATTTTCTGTTCAATAGTAGGTCTGCTGTCCTGACCAGTGAGGGGGTTTTCTATTTTTCAATAACATCGTAACCTGATGTTACCTCATTGAAAATAGTGTGGTGCATATCTTTCCTTCGGGCTTGGTATAATCAAAGGGATAAATAAGTTTTACGGTTTCAGAAGAGTAATAGATATGATTGCAGTAATGTTATGTACTTATTTTGCTATTCAATCATTCTTTGACTATAGAAAAGCTAAATTAGGCAAAGTTAAAGCGATGATATTAAAAACGCCGGAAAGATTAAATAGCGTTGTCCGCAGATTAATAAGAAACACAAAAGGAGCTGTCATAATTGCGCTGCCGTTGGGGATTGTTATATCCCTGCTGGAATTTGTATGTACTGGCCAGGAATATGTCCCAACTATTTTATATATGCTCAAAACAGGGAATAAAATTGCCAGGGCGATACAACTCTTAACGGTTTATAATCTGGCTTTTGTCCTTCCTCTTGTCCTAGTTGGGATAGCCTGCATCGTTGGGAGCGGGACAAATAGAGTAGCAGGCTTTTATAGGAAGCATTTAGCTGTTGTTAAGCTATGTTTTTGTTTCTTTTTTACAGGATTAGCTGTTTATTTAGGAACAACTTTAATTAACTAAACTTCGGAGAAGTTTATGATAGCTTTATTGAGGGAGTTATCAAACATCCGTATATCACGGTTGAATTTGAGAAAACAAGAAAAGGAATGTGGGCAAAAACATTAAAAGGAGAAATGTGATGGTTCGATTAAAGTATTTAAAGTTAGTTCTATTGGGATCGGTATGTTTTTTATTAGCAGGATGCGCTTGTATCCCCGGAGGTATTTCAGCTTCAAGTACACCTCTTAACAATAAGCCATATCATATACTTGGACATACCTCAGCAACTGATAGTAGATTTCTTCTATTGGGGATTATTCCGCTAACAGGAAGCAACTCAACAAGAGACGCGCTTAATAAGGCAATTAAGAAGGCTGGAGCTGATGCATTAATAGATGTAACAGTAGATGGTTATAACCAGTGGTTCATAATACTATCCAGGGTAGTAACAAAGGTGGAAGGAACTGGAATACGGTTTGAGCATTACAAGCAGGAGCCGGAGAATATAGACGTAAAGAGTAAAAAAGCAGGTTCAAAGCACAAAAGCGGCTTAAAATAGGAGAAACTCCAAGTTCATTTCCATAGGACATTCTACTTTGACTTGACAGTACAGTTAGTTTGACAATGCCCTCTGAAGATGTAGAATAAAATTAAAGAATTTGGATAAAGTTTCGATAATCAGATAACCAAATTAGAAAATAAGAGGAGGGGATACAATGGCAAAGAAAGCAGAAGCAAAGCTCTACTCAGTAAGAATAGGCAAAAAGGAAGAGAATGTATTTAAAGGGAAAGGTGCAAGACAGGCTGCTTTAAAGGCTGCTTCCAGAGGATTAAAGGACAGCGATGGTCTGATCAAGCTCAGAGAACATGGACAAAAGAAAGATGGCAAATGGAGATTGCATATATTTGAAGGTTCGGTACAGAAAGTTGCTAAACCTGCTAACGCACCTGATTGGATGCCGGATATGATAAATAAGCCCGCAGTAAAGAAACTTCGTGTTGAGAAGTTAGATAAGATATAATAAGCCATCCCCTGCGAAGTAATAGAAACGCATGTTGTTAGTTAAGCAGCAGTATAAAACATGTTTATAATTGCAATGAGAATCTTAAACAAAAAGTGTTACCTATGTGCCCAGCCAGCATAAACCCTTGACAGAAGTAAGTAGATTAGGCAAAATACTATTGAGTTTTATTAAAATCTCTGTATTTGCTGGTCTAAATAGGAATTTGGGATTATCTATTTAAGGAGGGTCTAAAATGAAGCTAAAGATAGTGTTAGGAGTTTTTGGTTTATTTCTTATTTCTATGATGCTTTCTCAGACAGTATATGCAGAGGATGTTATTACCAGTCGTACTGGTACAATTATGATTACCAGACCCGATGGGGCAGTCTTCACTATCGGTAAAGATGAGTCTCTTCCAGATATTACCTCCGGTTCTATCGTTGTGGTTTTAGATGGGAGTATTGATATTGTGCCAACAGCAGGGTTTATTCAGCTTGTTGTAGGCGATTCAGCGGCTACTGTGAAGCCAGGTGATACTATTAGCGCATTTGTTGATTTAAAAACCGGAATGGCAGGTTTCAAAACAAGCTCAGGCGAAATAAACGTTGTTACAGGCAATACTACAGCCACGGTCAAGGTTGGTCAGGAAGCATTGATGAGTTTAGATAAGACAACAGGAGAGGTAAGCATAAAGAGTGTTACTGGCGTAATACAAACTGTTACGATTGGTGTTAAAACACAAGTTTTTGAGGGCAGGCTTGCAAAGATAAGCGTAAATGCTAGAACAAGAATCGTTCATATTGAATCCTTTAGAGATAATGTTTTGCTAACAGTAGTTGATGTCCAGGGCTCTCTAGAGGACAAAATTCAGACATTTGTAGAGACGTCAAGAGAAGTAGAGTTATCGCTTCCGGAAGAACCGGTTGAGCCGCAGAGGCCTGAGGGCAGTCCATATGCGCCTTAGTAAAAGAAAGCATAGCATTATGTCATTTTTACAGAGAAGAAAAATAAAGATATTTTCAAACTCTATATTAGCGGTATATTTATTGTTGGTCTTTACCGATAATATTTTCGCTCAAGATGAACCAAATATACATATTGGCGCCCTTGAGATACGCCCTTTTGCTTCTGTCAAGGAGACGTATGATTCCAATATATACCTTGAACCTAAAGGCGAAGAAAACGACGATTTTATTACCGATGTTGCATTGGGCGTAAGAGCAGAGATGCCTTTAATTCCTGAAAGAGAAAAGGATTTTATGCTAAAGGGTTCCTATCAGGCAGATATAAAAGAGTTTTGGGATCATGACAAATGTGACAGGGTTGACCACATCTTAAGAGGATTGCTTGATTGTAAATTTGCCAACGATTTCAGATTAAGGGTAAAAGAACATTTTAAAGAGACAGCTGACCCGCCAAACAGCGAACACACCGCGCTTGAGGAGAGATGGAGAAATGTCGTTAATGGCGCTTTTGGGTATACCAGAGAAAAGATAACGCTTGAAGTCGGCTATATGAACACAAGAGACCGTTATAAACACTCTAATAATCTTAATAAGTACGATCATATGATTACAGGGTCGGTATTTTACCATATCTTTCCGAAGACATCTGTTCTTGCCGAGTATGATTTCGGCGTAATTACATACGATAATAACAAAACAAACAGCGATTCAAAATATCACCAGATCCAATTGGGCTTGGTGGGAGATCTCTGGCCAAAAATCACAGGAACACTAAAGACAGGATATCGATATGCAGCCTATGATGAAAGCGACAAAGATGATTTTTCGGGTTTTACACTATTCGCAAATATTAAGTATGATGTAAGGGAACGAACCAAGATGAACTTATATGCGCAGAGGACTTCGCAAGAATCCTCCTATTCTACAAATAGTTATTTCGAATCAAATAAGATAGGCCTAAAACTTGACCATCAGCTCACGGAAAAACTATTTTTGGTGCTGGGCGGATCGTATCAACTTAACAGGTATCCTGATGATATCACAGAAGATGGTGTTACAGCAAAGAGAAAAGATCATATCTGGGGGGGCAGTACAGGCTTAAGATACGAAATAAATGATCGGATGTTTTTAGAGATAGGGTATGAATACAAACAGAGGGATTCAAAGTTCGCCGCCTTTGACTATAAAGATAATAAATTCACCACAAAACTATCTCTGATATTTTAAAATATCTGCCTACTCTCTACTTTGAAAAATGGAGGTTAAAAGATGAAAAAATTTAGTTTTCTATTACTAATTTTTTTATTTCTTGGCATTTCGTTATGTGCGCAGGCTCAAGACTACCGCATAGGTCCGGATAATAGCCTGAAGATTAGTGTTTACAGGGAGGATGAATTAGATAGGGATGTAAGGGTTTCCTCTGACGGGTTTATATCATTACCACTTCTCGGTAAGGTAAAGGCAGGCGATCTTACAGTCTCTGAATTGGAGAATAAATTGACAGAAGGTCTTAAAAAGTACCTGAAACACCCGCAGGTTACAGTGTTTATAGAGGAGTATAGCACCATTACTGTAACCGGCCAGGTTAAAAAACCTGATTTGTACCCATTAAAAGGAGAACTTACTGTAATTGAGGCAATAGCTCTGGCAGAAGGATTTACTAAGATAGCTTCTCGGAACAATGTCAAAGTTATGCGAATAGAAAATGGCGAGAAAAAGACAATAACTGTAAGAGTGGCAGATATAAGTAAAAAAGGCAATAAGACAAAAGATATATCCCTTAAGCGCGGAGACATTGTGTTTGTGCCAGAGAGCCTCTTTTGAAAATTTTTCAAAAAGTAAAAAAGCTACTATTTTCTGATAAAACCATATAAAAATTACAAAAGAGAAGAGGAGTGTTAAATGATTCAGAACCAGCCACATATCCAGGATTATATCAAGGTAATGATGAGACGCCGCTGGATTATCATCACCTTTTTTACCGTACTTGTTGTAACCGTACTTATAGGCTCCCTTAAGCAGATACCTATATACAAGGCCACCACTACTCTCAGGATAGAACGCAGAAGCCCCCGCATAGTTTCCATGCAGGAAGTTAGCCCTATGGGGACAGGAGGGGGGGACTATCGCGCTTATAGGGACTATTATGAAACGCAGTATAAACTGATTAAAAGCCACACACTTATGGAAAGAGTAGTTGATTCTCTTGGCTTGGAGCCTAGTAAGCCCCATAAAGGGACGGATCCTGCAGAAAAACTCTTAAAGGTCGTAAAGGTGAATCCAGTGGAAAACAGCCAATTGGTTAAGATCAGTGCTGAAGATCCTGATCCTGAGATGGCTGCAAGGATAGCCAATACAGTTGCGGATGAATATATTGGACAGAATCTCGAAAGAAACATTGTAGCTGCAGGTCGTGCCAGCGAATGGCTTACAAAAAAAATCGTAGAACAAAGGCAGAAACTCATAGATGCTGAATTTGCGCTTCAAAGCTACAGAAAAAAGTATAATATAAATGTCCTTTCCCAGATGGTGGGAGGTAGCGCCATAGAGGACATAAAGGCGGAATATTCCAGGCTTCAGGCCCTCTTTGCCAATTATAACGAGCGCTACACCGATAAGCATCCCAAGATGATAGAGCTTAATGCCCAGATAGCGTTGCTAAGAAGCAAGATCTACGGGCTTGAGGATGCGGATATGGGCGACAAAACGATGGAATACCGTGTCATGGAAAGAGATGTCCAGACCAATAGACACATGTATGAAATTCTTCTTACACGCTTGAAAGAAATCGATGTCTCTAGCACACTGGATGTAAACAATATAAGCATTATAGACACAGCTAAGGAGCCGAAAAAGCCTGTCAAGCCGAACTTAAAGTTAAATATGATTTTAGCAATTATAGTAGGCTTGTTTATGGGTACGGGTCTGGGCTTTTTTGTTGATTACTTAGATACAACCATAAAGTCCCCGTATGATGTAAGAAATATTTTGGAATCCTATTTTTTAGGAAGCATCCCGGAAATTCTTGAGAAGGATGTGTTGAAGAAAGATAAAATAGTCCATCTCAAGCCCAGATCCCCTGTATCCGAAGCATATAGAGGTATCCGTACAGAAATTCTTCAGTTAATACCAGAAGGAGACGACAATTCAAAAACTATCCTCATAACCAGCGCTGAGCCACAAGCAGGGAAAACAATGACAGTTGTAAATTTAAGCATAGCTTTATCCCAAAAAGGAAATAAGGTTTTGCTTGTAGACTGCGATTTAAGAAAACCACAGATTCATAAGATATTTGATTTAGACAGAAGATATGGCTTGAGCGAGTATTTAAGAAGAGACATGACGTTAGATTCCATTATCAGGGATACTAAAATAGAAAATTTAAGTATTGTAACATCAGGAAATATTCTTAACGACCCTGCTGAAATCATAGGCTCCAAGAGAATGGATGAATTTATTCGCGATGCAAAAGAAAAGTTTAATTTTGTGCTTTTCGATTCTCCGCCTGTAGCCAGTGTGACTGATGCGGTTGTCTTGGCGAGTATGGTCGGGGCATTAATACAGGTGATACGAAGCGGCAAGCTTCTGGTACCAATTGCGTTAAGGACAAAAGAGAAAATAAAAAATACAAAGGCAAGGTTCTTAGGAGTCGTCCTTAATGATTTAAAGGGCTATCACGATAATTATTATTCTTATAAATCTTACCAATATTATGGTGAAGAAGCCAAAATAAGAAGTATAAAAAAAGAAGTGTCAGTGAAAGATAAACTAAAATGAATAGGTTTTGCGATAAAGCAATTGAATTCTGTATAATTTTTCTAATCCTTTTTACTCCTTTTGCTTATGGTGCAGTCCAGCCGTGGTCTATTGCCATCTTTGAGGTAACCGCAGCTCTTATGGCTATCTTCTGGTTCCTAAAAATGTTTAGAAAGGGAACATTTAAATTTGTCAAAAACCCCTTAATGCCATTCGTCTTTTTTTTTGTTTTTTACGTCTTGCTTCAACTGTGGACTGTGGACCATGGACCATTGACTATATATTGGTGGGCAACCAAAACCGAACTTCTTAAAATAATCTCCTATACCTTCATTTTCTTTGTTACCTTAAATACAATTAAGACCAAACGCCAAATCACACGGATTTTATCCGTTATTATATTTGTAGGTTTTCTGACAAGCATCTTCTTCCTGATGCGTTATTTCGGAGCAAAAGTACACAGCGGTATTATCAATAGCGACCACTTCTCTGGCTATCTCGGCATGATTATCCCCCTTACCCTTGGTTTTCTTTTTGTGGGAGCAAATCGAGCATTTCTTTTCTTCACCATAATCACAATGTCTGCTGCCCTCTTCTTTACCATGTCTCGTGGCGGCATGTTCAGCTTCATCTTTGCCCTGTTATTTATAGCAGGTTTAACAATGACCAGAAAGTCTATTAAGAAAAAAGGCTGGATTCTATCAGCAGTGGCGATATTTATTATCCTGACCATTATATGGCTTGGAGCTACGCCTGTAGTAGAAAGGATTTTAAGTATAAAGGTTGAAATAGCATCACGTTATTTTGGAGGAAGACTGCCTATATGGGAAGGTACACTTAATATAATAAAGGATTACCCCATATTTGGAACAGGACTTGGCACTTTTAATTATATATTTTCTAAATACCAACCCACGCAGATTATGGCAAAACATTATACCTACGCCCATAGTGATTTTCTGGAACTTCTCTCTGAAACCGGCATCATAGTCTTTCTTCTATTTGTGGTCTATGGTCTATGGACTGTTGTCTGGTTATTTCGCCGTTTCAGCAAACGCCATCACCCGTGGGTCACAGGTATGTCAATAGGCCTTTTCGGTTCATTGGCAAGCATTTTTATACATTCATTCGCTGACTTCAACCTTCACATCCCGGCAAATGCCGTGTTGCTTTCAATAATCCTACCGCTATTTATTGCAGTGCTTAATTATAAGCGCGAGCCAAATAGTGCCATCTTGTCATTTATCCGTATCCCAAGACTTGTAAGATTCGCCCTGTTCCCAATAGCCATATTTTTAACAGCTATTTTTATTATAGCATCCGTCAAACCTGCTCTTGCAAATTACTATGCAAAACATTCTGACATCGCTGACCCGGGACAAGCAATTAACCTTGACCCCAGCAACGCCGCATATCACTACCAGCTTGGCAAGCTGTATTCTAAGCCATCAGCTATCAGTTCTCGGCTATCAGCCTATAGAAAAGCAGTTGAACTTAATCCAAAAAACTCCAAATACCACCAATCCCTTGCCTGGACATACGGTCAACTTGTCTTTCTTAATCCCGCTTCTGTCACTCCCGTTTCCTCTGTCATTCCCGCGAAAGCGAGAATCCAGTATATGAACATGGCACACAAAGAGTTTCAACAGGCAATCAGCTTAGGGCCAAACAACCCATACCGTCACCGCAGCTATGCAATATGGCTCTTTAACCATCCAACTAAGGGAAATATAGAAAAAGGAGTAGCCGAATATAGAAAAGCGATTGGATTGAAACCGGAATTGGCAACTGAGGCATTTGACCGCTACTATCAATTGACCAAAAATTATGACTCCTTACAGAAGATAATACCGGCAACTGGCGATGGATGCCTGATTCTGAGTGATTATTTGAAAAAGAAAAATTTATCCGAAAAATCCATAGAACTTAAAAGAAAGGCTATACAAGAACTAACACTGGAAACTAAATCAGCCAGTCCAGAGAAAAAGGTTGAAATATATATGAAATTAGGAAACATCCACCGTTCCTTAACGGATTACGACAAAGCTATAACTGAATATCAAAAAGCACTCAAAATTAATCCCAAAAATTTCTGGGCATATTACTCACTTGGCGTAATTTATGAAAAGCAAGGTAAGGATGGTTTAGCTCTGCAAAACCTTAATGAATCACGGGAAATAGATCCTCAAAATTCCTGGGTATACTATAGCCTCGCTAGGTTATATGAAAAACATAGCAGGTTAAAAGAAGCAAAAGAAATGTGGCAGGCAATTCTTAATCTGAAAACACCGAGCCCTGATGCCGAACGAATTGCTAGGAGAGAGTTAGATAAATGATGGGAAATCAAATAAGTTTGATAGATTTCATATGCTTTAGCCCTGAAAAACAAGATTGGAAAAAATATGTCTAACAATATAACAACTTACGAACCTGATAATTCTCTGAAGAAGGGTTATTTTTCTGTTTTTGGGGAGATATTTAAAGAGCTTAGACAAAGCAGATGGCTTACATGGCAGTTATTTAAAAGAGATTTTTTTTCACTCTATAAGCAGTCATTCATCGGTATTCTATGGGCATTGATAGTACCGCTTGTCAGTGTCGGCACTTTTATCATATTAAACAGAGCAGGCATATTCAAAATCGGCGCAATCAATGTTCCCTACCCTATCTACGCAATACTTGGTATGGCTTTCTGGCAATTGTTCGCTACCGGATTAATTAACAGCTCAAATGCGCTTGTAAAAGCAGGCTCAATGATAGTGAAAATTAATTTCTCCAAAAAATCTCTTGTAATTGCTTCGTGGGCGCAGTCAATAATAGCATTCTTGGTTCAATTAGTTCTCTTGGTTGTATTATTCGTTTTCTATCAACGTTCGCCAAATATGAACGCTTTGTGGATACCTCTCGCTATTATCCCATTAATATTACTAACATTGGGACTTGGATTTATGCTATCTTTTCTAAATGGAATTATGCGGGATATTGGTAATATGCTTTCTATGTTCATAACATTTTTGATGTTTCTGACGCCTGTCTTATATGCAAAACCCACAATAGGGATGCTTGCTTCAATTAGTAAATATAACCCTTTATACTACCTTGTTTCAGTGCCTAGAGAACTTATATTAAGGGGAACAATTTCTGAATTGAAAGGATTTATAATATCAAGCATCCTATCAGTAATTGTTTTTGTCGCATGCCTGCTCGTATTTCACCTGACAGAGACAAGAGTTGCGGAAAGGATTTAAAAACAGTAATGAGTAATGAGTGATCAGTTATGAGTAAACAGTAATGAGTGATCGGTAATCGGTAATGAGTAACGGGGGAACAGTGAAGACACATAAAGATTTAGATGTTTGGAAGAGTAGTATGAGTTTAGTTGAGGAAGTATACAAAATCACACGAGAATATCCACAGGAAGAGAAGTTTTCATTGATTAATCAAATTAGAAGAGCAGCTGTTTCTGTTCCAAGTAATATTGCTGAGGGGGCAGCAAGAAATTCAACAAAAGAATTTATTCAATTTCTATACATTGCACTTGGTTCTCTTTCAGAATTGGAAACACAATTACTTTTATCTCAAAGATTGGGATATTTATCTGATAATAAAGAAATTTTTGCAAATGTTGAACAGATAAGACGAATGCTTTTAGGCTTAATAAAATTCTTAAAAGGAAAAAACTCATGACCCACCACCCATCACCCATCACCCATAACCCATCACCCATCACCCATAACCCATCACCCATCACCGATACAGCCATCAAAGTAGAATGCGTTTCAAAAAAGTACTGCAAATCCCTGAAACGCTCCATGCTTTATGGTATGAAAGATATTGGAAGAAATATGCTTGGATTAAGCTCTCATTCCGAAAAACTACGAAAGAACGAGTTCTGGGCATTAGACGATATTTCTTTTGAGGTAAAGAAAGGAGAGACTCTCGGAATTATTGGTCCTAACGGTTCGGGCAAAACAACGCTCTTAAAGATGCTTAACGGCATCTTTTGGCCGGATAAAGGCAAGATCACAGTCAGAGGTAGAGTTGGCGCTCTTATCGCAGTAGGAGCAGGTTTTCATCCTATGCTTACAGGCAGAGAAAACATATACATAAATGGCGCAATTCTTGGAATGGGTAAAAAAGAGATAGATAAAAAATTTGATGAGATTATTGCATTTGCAGATATAGGCGATTTCCTTGACACTCCGGTAAAGTTTTATTCGTCAGGTATGTTTGTTAGACTAGGTTTTGCCGTTGCCGTGCACTGTGAGCCGGATATTTTGCTGGTGGATGAGGTGTTGGCGGTTGGGGATGTAGGATTTCGTGCGAAATGTTATAACAAGATAGCGAAATTACAAAATAGTTGTGCAGTAATATTAGTCTCTCACGCTATGCCACAGATAAGCAGATTATGTTCTAAAGCTGTTGTTATGCATCACGGGAAAGATAAATTTCACAGCAATAATGTACCTAAAGCGATAGAAGAGTATCTTGGTTTATTTGATTCCGTAGAGAGAAGAATAATGAAATTTGGAGATTCAAGAATTACAAATATAAAGTTGTCAGCAAGGAAGATTGATGATCACTACGAAATAATATTTGGTGAAGATCTCACAATTCAATTAGATGCAAGTATTGAACAAAAATTTAAGAAGCTGGAAGTTAATATTACGATTCTTTCATATGGGGTGGAAACTGTAGCACAATGCAATTCAAAATATAACAATATCGAGGTAGTAAATCTTTACCCGCAAACACATGTTTCAGTTAAGATACCTAATTTAAACTTAAACCCTGGAAACTATTATATATCAGTAGCTATAGTTGATGCGGTGACCAATGATATTTTATGCTGGCACCATGCTTCAATAAAGTTAAAGATGATTGGAAACTTTTTTGGAGGGGCACCAATACAATTTGTGGGGGAATGGAATATTACGAAATTTTAGATGTTTATTTCAGAAAAGTGACAAAAAGGAGGATTATGATGATACTTAAGAATATGGCAAATGTTCTACCACACTTTTTGTATGTTTATCTCCGTAAAAAATTCTATTCTAACCGCCCCTCAAGCAATATCTTGACGAATTTTATAAAATTCTTTAACGTTCAGTATCCAAATTTCAAAATTAAGATGTTAGATATTGGTGCAAGAGATGGCCTTCCTGGGTGGGGTCTAATTCTCAAACACTTAAATAATTTTTATCTAGAAGGTATAGAACCAGATAAGAGAGAAGCACAAGTAATTCTTGATTCGCCAAACTATGGGCCTTATCAGAAAGTTCACACCGTGAGTCTTTCTAATAAGGAAGGTCCTTCAAATTTCTATGTAACGAAAAAGTTAGGTTGTAGTTCCATTCATAAACCGAACTTAAAAAATCTTACAAATAGGACTATTTGTCCATGGTTTGAGATACAGAAAACAATTGAAATTCAAACGACTAAGTTAAGTACACTTTATCCAAATAGGGATTTGACTTTATAAAAATGGATATCCAAGGAGCTGAATATGAAGCTATAAAAGGGGGAGAGCACATCTTTCAAAATGCGATTGGTATTTCGTTTGAAGCACACTTCTTTGAGGTATATGAGAATCAAAAACTATTTTCCCACCTGCATAATTGGTGTACAAATAATAATTTTCGATTGATTTATTTGCGGTTAACCAGCAGAGAAAATTTTGACGGAGAAGTCGGAGAGGCTGCAGAGTGTGCATACATTAAAATACCTGATTTTATAGAGGATAAGGAAAGTTTTTTAAAACGAGTGCTCTTTGCTTTGTTATGGAATAACAATGATTATGTCGAATTTTTGTTAAGAAATTATGGTAGTGTTTTTCTCTCCAAAACTGAAGAAAACATAATTATTCAAAAGTTAAATATTGAGATGAAGGCTAAAAGATCCTTGGGCTGTTCGAAAAATTATTGTAACGGAGAAGGGTATGAAAGGAGAGTAAACCATGGGTGTTGAGACAACTGATTACCAACTTTTAGAAAAGTGTCTGGAAATTTTGACGCCATCTGCCGTATTGGATTACATCGAGCAACATACGCCTGTTGACTGTGTTAAGCTGGCATGCGGCTTTGGCCCACTGGCATCTGTTGCACCGGACTTGGTGCAGGGAATACTTGATAAAATGGATTATGTTTTTCGGGAAGGCGGAAAAAGATTGCCAACAGGCAGGAAGGTTTTAAGCAGTTTTGAAGAACTGGCTCAAATCAATAAGCCGGTTATTGTAATTTTTCTAGGACTGGGTCCGATACGTTTTCAGGAAACTCCCCTAGCGAAGAAGTTGCACAAGTCATTAGGCTCAAAATTCATTAAAAGCCTTGACCCTGTGAATGCTCTCAGTGCAGAATTGATCACAAAACATTGTCCAGAAATTATCCGTCTTTTTTTTCGGGAGAATCGACAGCCAAAGATATCCTTTGTTATACTTTCCGGTCTGAATAATAGTAAGGTTCTTGACGAGATGCTGGCTTCTTTCTCTGCTAAAACTCCACCCAAATCGGATATCGAGATAATCGTTATCGTCAATGGCTCTACTGACGAGAGCGTTGAAGTTCCGCATCGCCATTTAGAAGCCGGATATGACTATCGTGTAGTACGCCTGCCCGAGAATCTGGGCATTGCAGGTGGATATAACGAAGGTATTGCCTTGGCTCGCGGCAAATATATATGTCTTTTGCAGGATGATGTTTTGTTTAAACAGAAAGACTGGCACAGGGAATTAGCCCATTACCTTGATATATACCCTGAGATTGGAGTTATGGGAGGACAGCAGGCTCGTTTCTATTTCCGTCTGGATGAGCCGCACCATGCGTTTGAACCTCCTTATCTTAGTGTAGGCGGTGACGACTGGCCTCCTTTGAGTAAGTTTCTGGTTAGGGTCGATTCGGCACTTTGTATGGCGGTTATGTTCCGTAAGAAACTCGGGTTTTACGACGAAAGATTTTTACCTAATGGTCTCGAAGATATCGCATTTAGCTTCAAGGCTAGAAAAGAGGGTTGGGCTGTTTACGCCACACAGGTTGGCGTTAAACACGAACTTGGCGGCGAGCGGAGTGCTACTCATAAAAACGAAAAAAGTGATATATTTACAAACAAACTCAGGCGATTGTTAAGAAAGCGATTAAGTATGGCTGATGAACCGAAACCAGATCCTAAAAAAGAAGCTTCGAAAAGGTTGAGCCGAGCTTATCATTGTCAGTTGTTTATGCAGGAGTACGGGGATATGTTGCGCGAATTGCCGGCTGGACGGGAAAGTATTACTCTTGATAAAATTGAAGAAAATATTGAAACATTGCCTAAAAACTGGCAGAGGAGGAGTGAATAATATTATGGGTAGTAATAAAAACAAAAATAATTCTGCACTTGACCAGATTACTGTTCTTATTCCTGCTGCTGGAAATGTAAGCGAACAGTTATCCCCTCTGATCCAGCGCTCTTCCTCAGCCATGATGCCTCTCAATGGTAAACCGGTAATATTTTGGACTCTCGATTATTTGCGCCAACAGGGTTTCCATCAAATTAAAATCGCAGTGCGGGATCAGGACTCAATAGTAAAACGATTTGTTGAAACTATTTTCCAGGATTCCATGGATCTGGAATTTATTGTGCCAGACCAAGATAGAGGGGTTGGCTATACAGTTCTTCGGCTGGCTGAGAAAGTTAACACATCTAAGACTCTGATTGTTTTGGGTGATACATTTTTTCAATTTCCAAATCCAGAACTTGCCTTTGTGGACAACTCATTTCTTTTGGTCAGCCCTGTGGAAGAATATTCTCGGTGGTGCTTAGCTGAAAGAGATAAAAACCAACGTGCCAAGCGCTTCATAGACAAATCTGAAGAGTATAATGGGCAGGGTGAGGCTCTGATTGGAGTTTATGCCTTTCATAACATAGGTGCTTTTCAGAAGAGTTTGAGAACTGTATGGGCAGAAAAATCTACTGCTGGAGAGAGGTTTGAATTAAGCAGTGCATTGGAACTTTACAACCAATCCAATCCAATGTTGTGTATAACCTGTCAAGAATGGTTTGACTGCGGGCATCTTGATAATCTCATCAAATCCAAGCGAAAAATGTTACAAGTGCGCAACTTTAATGAAATTACGTTCAATGAAGAACTTGGAACGATTACCAAAAAAAGTGAAGATCTGAATAAATTTGTTAACGAGATTCAGTATTATAGTTTGATTCCAGAAAGTCTACGCATGCTTTTTCCGCGAATTGTACGCAGCAACTGTCACGGATCTGAACCCTTTATAGAAATGGAATACTATGGTTACCCTACCCTGACTGAACTTTTTGTTTTCGAATATCTAGATCCCAATCTTTGGCAGAAAATCTTTCGGCATTTATTTGCAATCCTTAAGCTTATGAAACAATATCGCCGTCCTGCCGACCGTTGGAGCTATAAAAATATGTATGTTCAGAGAATTGAAGAAAGGACGCGCCGGCTGGCTGAGTCCAGCACACAACTTGCATCAATTCTGTATGGAGACAAAATAATAAAAATAAACGAGATAAACTGCCGACGGTTTTCATCACTTTGGCCAGAAGCAAAACTGCGTTTCCAACAAATGATGACAGAAGACGACTTTTCGGTCATTCATGGAGATATGTGTTTTTCTAATGTCCTCTATGATTTAAACAGTGACTTGTGTAAATTTATTGACCCGCGCGGAAGTTTTGGCCATCCAGGGGTTTATGGCGACCCACGTTACGATGTAGCCAAACTCTATCATTCGGCTCACGGGCTTTATGATTTCATCATTAATGATCTTTTTTCTGTGCAAGGTAGTGATGATGAATTTCAGTTTACTATTTTCGTGGATAAGCATATTAACATAGTTTGTGAAGCCCTTTTCGGAGTTTTCGAGAAGGATTTTAAGAGAAGCGAAATTCTTCTTATTGAAGGAATGCTTTTCCTGACAATGGGTGTTTTTCATACGGACAAGCCAGAAAGACAGAAGGCTATGTTGTTGCGCGGACTGCAAATTTGGAACGAAATCTTTGAAAAAGATTGGAGGATAAAAAAGTGAATGTTGTCATTCCCATGGCTGGTCTTGGAACGCGTTTTAAAGACGCTGGTTTTAAGGTGCCAAAACCGTTGATAGATGTACTTGGTAAGCCTATGTATTATTGGGCTGTGAGCAGTTTGCCCCTTGATTCCTGCACCAGATTAATTTTTATCGCCTTAACTGAACACCTTGACAATCTAGGTCTTCGAGAAGATATCCAGCGCAGATATAGCCAATATGATTTGGAAATTATATCGGTAGCTGAACCCACAGCCGGTCAAGCATGTACAGTTCTTCTAGCAAAGGAATTTATTGACAATGACATGCCACTTATAATCCATAACGTAGATACATATTTTGTTTCTAATTTGGCGCGTTCACTGAAGGAGACGCCTTTCACAGACGGGATTATATCTGTTTTTGAAGACACTAATCCAAAATGGAGTTTTGTCCGCATCGATGAGAGCGGTCAAGTTCAGGAGGTTGCTGAAAAAAAGCCGATTTCTAATCTGGCGACAACAGGTATGTATTATTTTGGATCAGGAAAAAGCTATGTCAGTGCAGTGGAGGAAATGATCAAAAAGAATATACGTGTTAACAATGAGTTTTATATCTCTTCTGCTTACAACATCCTTATCCAGCAGGGTGCGAAAATAGGAGTTGATTACGCTTCCGAGGTGTATTGCTTTGGTACGCCAGAGGATTTCAATAATTCTGTGTACCGTCTGCAGTTACAATTTCGCTCGCGTGAGAAAGGGGGACAGACAATGGAAAAGGAACACATTATTGTTATGGACATTGATAGTTGTTTATGCGAGAAAAAAGAGAAATGGAAATCATACTCCGAACTGAAACCGGTTAACGCTATCCTTGAGAGGTTAAGAGAATATAAAAGGAAGGGATTCCATATTATTCTCTATACTAGTAGAAACATGAATACTTTTGAGTGCAATATAGGAAAAATAAATGCGAATACCGCAAAAATTATCCTTGATTGGTTAGAGAAATATAACATACCTTATGACGAAATCTATTTTGGCAAACCTTGGTGTGGATTTAAAGGTTTTTATGTTGATGATAAGGCGATAAGACCCAGCGAATTCTTATCAAATGATTATGATGAAATTGTCACGTTATTAAATGAAGAAAAAAAATGAGGCTGGATCTATTGCGATAACCACTGTCAAGAACATAAAAAAGCAAGGACTTTGCGTTGGTTGTGGTCTTTGCGCTGCGTTTTGTCCAGAGCAGGCAATTGCCATGCATTGGGGGCAAGACCTGACGTGGATTCCACGAACGGATGAAACAAAATGCACGGACTGTGGTCAGTGTTACAAAATATGTCCAAATACACCAGAATGTATCAGCGAATATGCGATGGCTGCCGCTAAGGCGGGTGAACGTTTTGGATTGCCAGAGACAGCCCAGTATTTTATCGCCTATGATCTGAATCCTGAAAATCGAATTCGAAGTACTTCGGGTGGTGCACTTAATTTAATCATCATGCATCTTCTTGAAAGCGGGAAAATTGATGGTGTAATTGCATCTGTTCCAGTAATGGCGCCAATAGGTAAGCCACACTACGAATTGAAAGTTATACGCTCGGTTAAAGAATTAGATAGAGCGCGAAGCTCACATTACCATCCGTTGAGTTACGATAGGATTATTAGAGAAGTAGAGAGAAGTTCGGGTCAATATGCACTCGTAGGTGTGCCCTGTGTCATTCGAGGAATAAAGCGATTGCCAAAGAAATTCCAGAGCAAAATTAGCTACACATTTAGCCTTGTATGCAGCCATAATGTTACAGGACAATTTCTGGATTGTTTGGCAAAGCAGGAAGGCGTACTTGAAGAAGAGCCCTATATCTCTGATCTTAGAGATAAAATTGGGGGTATTCAAGATGCCAACAACTTTAATAATTATTTTAGATTAGCTAATAGAGAAATTCGACGCAACCGCTTTAAAACTGCATTTACAGACATGTGGCGAAACTATTTCTTTGCACATGAAGCGTGTCTATATTGTCCAGATTTTTATGGTGTAGATGCTGATTTATCGGTAAAAGATGCATGGGGACGTTTAAGTGTGGACCCGTTGGGTATTTCGCTTTTGATAGTTAGGAATCCTGAATTAGTTGCCACATTAAAGGAGATGGCTGACGGCAATAAAATCTTCATTAAATCCTGTGACGCAGATGAAGTGTTTCAATCCCAGACAACAACAGCTAGATTCAAGCATATTGAAGTGCGTGATCGGTTGGTCTGGAAATCTGCAATACGGCAAGAGTTATTAAAAAGCAACTATCCTTTGGGCACGTCACGCCGATGGTGGAAGAAAAGTTCGCGTATATATTGGCAATTTCGCATGATGATGAGTGTATCAAATTTCTTCTACACTCATTGGGGGCGTGTGCCTGTGCGTAAGATTATAAAATTCGCTCATATCTCAGCCTATTTAAATCCCCTCAATTATGTTAGAAAATCACTAAAATTATTAATAACACTCAAAAAGTGCATTTATCCTCTTGCATATATAATAAAACCCTTTTTAAAACATCCTTTGACAATACCTCCAAAACACAAGAAAATAAACAACATTCGTGTTTTAATAGCAGGAGGTTATGGTTATCGAAACACAGGTGATGAAGCACAACTTGGAACCGTTATATCACATTGGAAACGTTTATGTCCCAATGTCAAATTGACAATACTGTCTCCAGACCCAGAATATACGGAGAAAGAGCATGGTGAACATTCGGAATTGGCACCAAGGGTTGCTCTTTTTGATGCAAACAGAAACAGTGATTATGGTAGCTCAAATTTTTGGTTTAGATGGAAATTTCGTTGGATTAAACCTCACATGTTATTTCTCGCTAAGTTGTATAGCAAACATTTACCATTAATCGGAGCTTATCCACATGAAATGCATCTATTAAATCTTATTGCTAATGCAGATGTTTTGCACTTGTCAGGCGGCGGATATTTAACAGGGATGACTTTAAGCCGTCTCTGGGATAATATGTTACTTATTCGCATAGCTCATCTTCTTAATACCCCTGTTATTCTTTCTGGACAAACAATAGGTATTTTCAAGGATAAGATGAGCAAAAAATTAGCTCGCTGGGGTTTAAAGAAGGCGAAATTAATTTATCTTCGAGATCCAGAAGGTTCAATGGCAGATATTCACTCCATCGGAATAAAAGGTTCACATATAAAATCTACTTTTGATGATGCATTGTTTTGTGAAGTGGCTGGTAAAGAAAGCATTGATGAATGCTTAAAGAAAAATGGAATTGACCCGAAAGATAAATACGTTGTAGTTAATGTTCATTATTGGGGGCAAAACCAAGCTGACTCACGCCTGGTAATAGAACGATTTGCCCGAATATGTGACTATATTGTATCTAGTTATAAGATGCGAATAGTATTTATCCCTATGCACTCTTCAGATGTAAATTCTATGAAAGAAGTAAAATCGAAAATGACAAATGAGTCTACAGTAATTTATTATAATTACGATTATCGGCTAACAAAAGGTATTATAAGCCGGGCTGAGTTGTGCCTGGCGATGAAACACCACACAATTATATTTGCTATGAGTACAGGAGTTCCTACTATTGCTATAGCTCTTGACGACTATTACATTAGGAAAAATTTAGGTGCCCTAAAATTATTCAATCAAGAAAGATGGTTGGTGGATCGGGAAGACTTATTTTTTTCTGGTATTTTAGAAAATATGCTAGATAATTGTTTCAACGAGATTCAAGAACAAAAATCCTTAATTTCTTCTCGTTTAAAAAAGATGCAAAAGCAAGATGGTGAAGTAATTCAAAGGTTTCTTAAAGAAAATCCAGAAGGATTTGTATCCGATTTTAGTAAATTAGACCCTAAATCGTGAATAGAAAATGGAGTCTGCGCCAACAGGCGAAAAGTTATTTATCATTGGCTATAAAGAGCATAAGGTGTATTAGAAAAAGAATATTTAAAGGAATGAATATGAAGTACTCAGTTTTCGCCATTGGTAAAAGAATACTTAATAGAATATGGCCAAGAAAGAAGATAATTTTTTTAGATTGGTACAAATGGGTTAATGCTCCCTTTAGAGAAATCTTCCGAAAAAATATTTCGTTAAGACTGGAATTTCGAACCTTACATTTTAACAAATCGTATGTTGAGAGTTTAGTTAATTCTTCAAAGATATTAAAATGTTTTTGGAAGAGAAATGAAATAAAAGATTATAAATTTTTAACTTACGATAATCTAAATTTATGGGAACTAAGTAAATCATCAATTTTTGTCAAACTAACGAGATGTACTATTGAATTAGAAGACGATTTTAAAGAAATAAAGGATTGCTTTTCTCGGGCTATCCACTTTATAGAATGTTTTAAAAAGTTATACAACATAGAAAAACCATACGCTATTTTAGTAGAGCAGGGATTGCAGTATGACAGCCGCGTAGCAGTAGAAGTAGCTAGGAGGCTGAGAATCAAGACAGTGGCTATAGAGAACTCCTTTATCAAAGATTTAATATTTATAGATAATTTGACCGGGGCAATATGTAACCGCCATACTTTATCGAGAGTTGCCTGGGATAGAATTAAGGCTCGAGAATTATCAGAGGAGCAAATAGGGAAGTTAAAAGAACTCTGGAACAATTATACTACTCAAATACCACAAGCTTCCAGAGATAATTTAGAAACGATACGAAATAAGCTCAAAATAGACCCCAATAAAAAAATCGCTTTATTAATCGGTCAGGTAATCACCGACGGTGTTATGGCTATGGATTCATATATTTACAAAGACAGCATAGATTTTATTAAAGATACAATTAAATTATTTAGACAACATTCTGAATATCACCTTATAATAAGATTACATCCCAAAGAATCCTATGGAGCGGATTGGATAGGTCGCCCTTACAATAACATTGCCTTAAAGAGATTGAAGAAATTGAAGTTGGATCAAGAAAAGAATGTTTCTATTGTCCATTCTTTAGAAGTAAATACCTATTCCTTAATGGAGATAGCAAGTTTTGCCATTACCATTAATTCACAGGCCGGACTAGAAATGTTGGCTAAATATAAGCCTGTTATTGTGCTGGGAGACGCTTTCTATGCTAAAAAAGGTTTTACCTATGATGTAAATTACAGAGAGACTTACCCAGTGGTGCTTAAAAAAATAATAGATAATCCGATACTTTCTAAAAGGCAAAGAATGGATATTGATAAATTCTTATATTATATGATATTTGAATATCTCTTTCCAAGTAATTTGGAAGGCTGCGGCAAAAAAATGGAAAAGATGTTTAACTAACTAATCCGATGAGAGATAAGTGAGATAGGATTGAGGATTGTGAATAATGTCCAAAGTTAGCGTCATAATGAGTGTTTATAATGGAGAGAAATATCTAAAAATAGCGATTGAGAGTATTCTCAATCAGACCTTTGAAAATTTTGAATTTATTATTATAAATGATGGCTCTACTGATAAAACAGAAGATATTATAAAAAAGTTTATGAGGAAAGATGAGAGAATATGTCTAATAAATAATGAAAGGAATGTTGAACGAGCGGAATCTAGAAATAAAGGTATAAAATTGTCAAAGGGCAAATATATTGCAATGATGGATGCAGATGACATTTCTTTACCTCAAAGGTTAGAGAAAGAAATTAAGTTCTTAGATAATAATCCTAAAATTGGACTTGTAGGTAGCTGGCAACAAATAAAGATTGACGAAAATAATGAGTTTTTAGGAATAAATCAATTCCCAACAACTGATAAGGAAATTAAAAAACGGCTTATTACGAATAATAAATTTTTTCTTTCTTCTATTATGTTAAGAAAGGAATGCATAGAAAAAGTAGGAGGATTTAGAGAAGAATTTATTCCAGCGGAAGACTACGATATGTGGTTGCGAATTTCGGAGGAATATGAAGTGGCAAATATTCCTGAGCCTCTTGCAAAATATAGAACCTATTTCAACTCCTCGTCTGTGCAAAGAAAATGGGAGCAAGAGAGATATGCTCAATTAGTAAGGGAATTAGCAAAAGAAAGAAGAGAATTGGGAGAAGACAGTTTGCAAATTGGAGATAAAAGTAAAATAAATAAGATTTTAAAAGACCTATCTTCTTTATCTTGGATAGAAAAAAGGCGATTTACAGCTAATACATTTTATGGATACGGAAGTTATTTATTTTACAATACCAATTCAAAGAAAAGAGTAAAGAAGTGGATAAAACGAGCACTTTTATTTTATCCATTTGTTAGTTTAAATGCCTGGCGAATACTGGCCAAATGTTATTTGCCTTCTTCTGTTGTAGAGATGATAAAAAAAGTAAAAAACAGGTGGTGTCGTGAAAGATAAAAAGTGGAAGATAGGTTTTTATACCAACTCCGGACTTGAAAAACCGGGAGGAGGAGAGGTTTATTTAAAAAGTATTTTAGAACATATTGATTATAATAAATATGAAATAAAATTCTTTTGTGCTGATTCTATATTAGCTTCATTTTATAAGGATTCTGACAATTTTTCTAAAATTGCTTTTGCATATTTTAGGAATCCATTTAATTCTAAACTTGATAAGAATCAAAAATATTCAAAAAGCAAAACATCTCGCAAAAAACATTTTAAAAACTCAATCCTAAAAATTTGGAATAAGTTGCCTCAAGGGAATTTGAAGTCTGCCATTAATGAAATCTGGAAGATTAAAAAACTAAAAAACTATTTTTCGACCTTCGATGTAGATTTGTTGCATATCAACGGGATGGATACAAAAGCAGTAATTGCTGCTAAACTCGCTGGAATACAAGTAATTATATCAACCTGTCACCTACTTCCCTTTTCTCATAAACAAGATGGGATAGTTCAAAAGTTACTGAGATATCTGGCGAATCGTTCTCTTATAAAAACAATATATGATGCAGATGCAGTAAGAGATATTTGGGTAAAAGAGAAAAAAATGGATAAAAGTAAAAATAAAGTTATTTATAATGGTGTAGATATATTTAAATTTAAATATAGTGCAAATACTAATAAAAGTTCGTTCAGTAATTTGAATATTGGACATCAAAAGATAATAATAGGTATTACAGCCAGGCTTTATCCTATAAAAGGTCATATCTATCTCCTGAAAGCAATCCCGAAAATAGTGAAGAGAGTAAAAAATATAAAGTTCTTGTTTGTCGGAGATGGGCCTTTAAAGACTGAACTAATAAAAGAAGCTAAAAGAATGGGAATATCAAACTATGTTCTTTTTTTGGGACATATAGAGAATATGACCCAAGTAATAAATTTATACGATATAGCAGTGTTGCCTTCTATCGGAGAATCGCTTCCGATTAGTAATCTTGAGGCAATGGCTTGCGGAAAACCGGTAGTTGCTACAGATGTAGGGGGAGTTAGTGAGGTTGTTGTGGATGGAGAGACAGGAATAATTGTTTCTCCTGGGAACTCTGAAGAATTAGCTAATGCCATTATTGAATTAGCAATAAATGAAGAGAAAAGAGTTGCTATGGGCAAAGCAGGAAGAAAAAGGGTGGAAAAATATTTCACAGAAGAGGTAATGTTAAATAAAACTTTTTCTGTTTATGATGAGTTGTTAGAATCTTCTGAAACGTTGAAGGGACAAAAATGCGTATAGCATTTGATGGAAAAGCAGTAATTGATCGTGGTGGTGCTGGTAGATATGCAGTGAATTTGATTGAAAATCTATTAAAAATTGATAATTGCAATGAATATAAATTTTTATTTAATTCAGTAAGGGGTAATATATCGGAATTACCGGAAGTTTTAAATAATAAAATTAAAAGTATAATAGGCAGATACCCGAATCTTTTTGGAAGTGCTCATTTTTTAAGTCCGTATAAAAGGAATTACCCTTTTTTACTCCGCAGAGAAAAGATAGACATTTTCCACGGTTTATTTAGTATGCCCGTTTTTTCTAAAAGCACTAAATCAATTGTGACCCTTCATGATATAACACCGGTGTTATCACCAGACTTATTTAACAAAGATTTATTAAGAGTCCGGGCTAAGAAAATTAAATTGGCTTTAAATTCTGATTTTATCATAGCTCCATCAAATTATTCAAAAAATACGATTATAAATCAATTCAATATCTCAGATAGGAAGATTAAAGTAATTTACGAAGGAATAAGCGATATATTTTCTCCGATTCCGAAAGATATCGCTCAAAGATTTATTAAGGACAAATATAACATTGAGAATAAGTTTATCCTTAATGTAGGGTTATTTTTACAATATAAAAACAAAGAAAATCTTGTAAAAGCCTATCATTGCCTAATTAAGAATACTGAAATTGGACATGATTTAGTTTTAATAGGTTCTAAAAATAATGAGTTTGAAAATATCCAAAAACTTGTAAAGGAATTAAACATTATGGATAAAGCAATATTTACTGGATTTGTTCCCGATGAAGATTTGTCCTATTTTTACAGTGCGGCAGATTTATTTGTTTTTCCTTCATGGGCAGAAGGATTTGGGTTTCCCCCTTTGGAATCTATGGCTTGTGGGACTCCTGTGGTAGCCTCAAACAGCACTTCAATTCCAGAAGTTACAGGAGATGCTGCAGTGTTGGTGAATCCAGCCAATGTAGATGAGATTGCTGAGAAAATGTTATTAGTTATTAAAAATGAAAGATTACAAGAGGAATTAAGAGAAAAGGGCTTAAAAAGGGCAAAATGTTTTTCATGGAGGAAAACGGCAGAAGAAACCTTAGAGTTGTACAAACAGGTATGTAATTCTTAAAAAACTTAGGTAAAAATGATAAACGTTACTGTTAATAGTCAATTAAAACAAAATACCATCATAGGCTTATTTGCGTTACTGCTTGCTTATTTATTAGTTTCACATTCGCCATTATTATTTGTATTTGCAATTGGAGCTATAGTATCTGCATTTCTAATATTTCAATATCCAGAATCTTTCTTTGGGCTTTGGATGGGGGGCATGTTTAATCCTTTGTTCTATTTTTATCCTTTCTTAGGTTCTTTGAGGGGGTGGAGCTATATTCCTCTTATTGGAGTAGCTTTTTATGTTTTAAAAACCAAAAAAAGATTGTTTCCAGTGTTGAATCCTATGATTATTCTTCAATTTGTTTTTCTGGCATTATTATCTCTTGGAATATTGTGGACCCCGGATAAAAGTTATGGAATAACAAAAACTCATCACTTTTTATCTTTAAATATAGTTTCTTTTATTAGTGTATTCTATTTTTTGAATGATACTGAGAAGTTGAAAAAACTTGCTTATTCAATAGCAATTGGTGGAATATTTATGACTCTGAGCGGGTATTATTTTTTACATATTGGTGCGTTTGAAAAGGGTTGGCTAGGAGCATTTACTGCCGGTTCAATTAGCTATGGTAGAATTGCAGGTGCATCGGCTATTTTTATAATCGGATATCTATGTTTTGGAAGATTGAATACATTTAAGAAATCTTTGGCTATCACTCTTATGTTACTTTTATTATTAGCTAGCATCCTCTGCGGACAAAGAGGTGTGTTAATTGCGCTTGTTATAGGAATATTTGTACTATTTTTCTCCAGGTTAAATTTTAAGAATAAACGAAGTATTGTAAAAATATTTGTTTGGTTTTTTCTCGCAATAGCATCATTAACTCTACTCTTTCACTATCTACCGGAAGAAAGAATATGGAGATATACGCAAATGTGGCAAAATCCAACAGAGGACCCTGGCTTTAAAGCCAGAATAGAACTTTTTAGGCGGGGTATGGAACTTTTTTCTACCTCTCCTATTATCGGAATTGGAACAGGAGGATATCGAAAGTTAGGTATAGGTAATATCTGGATACATAATATCTTTTTAGAAACAATGGTTGAGTGGGGTATTATAGGTTTAACAATTTTTTGTCTCTTTATTTTTCTGACTTCTAAATACGCCCTTAAGGTAATTAGAAATTCGGAAATCCCAGCATCAATTAGAAACCTAATTGCTATTTTATTCAGTTGTTTTGTGTTTTATTTAGCAGCAGCTCAGGTAAGTTCTAATATAATTGGTAACACACCAATTTGGCTTTTCTCAGGGTTAATTTGTGCTTTTTATTTTGGTTTGATTAGAAATAAAAAAGAAAAGGTAAGTTAAATGAGAAACGAAACTATTCTTTGTTTTGGATATGCACCAAATTGGGAATTCTGGCGCCAGGACCATGAGGTTATGCTTCTTTTGTCTAAAAACAACAAGGTGGTATATGTAACCAAACAATTAGGATATTCCGAGCATAAAGTAATAAAAAAAAATATGGGGGATGAAACTTTGAAGAATGCGGAACTGGAATGGATAAATGCTAATTTAGTTGTGGTTTCTCCACCTCTAAGATTTCCAAGAGGAACACCTATTCCCTCTGCTAAAATAAAAAATTTATATGCATATATGTCAATTATTGCAAGTAAGAAATTATTGAAAATTAAGATAAAAAAGGTGCTTAATAAGTTAAAACTTAAACCCACTGTTTTTTGGTGTTATGACCCTTTTGACTTACCTATGGCAGGTCATTTTGGAGAGAAAATAAAATGCTATAGAGTATATGACGAGGTTAGTTTATTCCCGGGTTGTAAACCATTTAAAAATGCAGTAGAAGATATGGAAAAGAAATATATTAAAAAAATAGATTTTGTATTCGCTTCTTCTCGCTTTCAGTATGAAAAAAGAAAAAGTTTGAATTCTAATACATTTTTTATTCCTAACGCTTGTAATTTTAACCATTTCAATAAAGTTTTAACTAACAATCTTTCTATTCCGGAAGATATGAAAGCAATTCCACGTCCTATAATTGGTTTTGTTGGGAAAATGGATAACAGGTTAGATATTGAAATTATTGATTTGTTGTCAGTTTCCCATCCGGAATGGTCTATTGTTTTTATTGGATGGGGAGATAAAATTGTTACTGATAAGATAAAAATGAATCAGCGTAGCAATATATATATATTAGGAGCGAAAGAATTTGATGTAATCCCAAACTATGTTAAAGATATTGATGTATCAATAATTCCGTATATATTATCTGAGTCAACAAAAACAATGTATCCCTGGAAATTACATGAACATCTGGCAGCAGGGAAATCAATCGTGTGTACAAATCTTCCGGAAGTAAAACCATTTGAGAATGTAATTAGAATTGCTAAATCAAAAGAAGAGTTTGTGCGATACGTAGAGGAAGAGTTGATGTCAAATCGCCAGGAGAAAATAGAAAAAATAGTGGAAGTAGCTAGAGAGAATACCTGGGAGAATAGAATTAGAGAGATGGAGAAAATAATTCAGAGAAAATAAAATGATAAATTTTATAACACCATACAAGGACATGAGTCCCCAAGGTGCTGGGGTGACGGAACGGCTTGAATTCTGGCGTGCCATTAAAAGGAAATATTCTGATGCTAATTGGTTTCATACTAATCCTCAGGTTGGCTCAAAATTTTTGAAGATATGGAAAACTCCAATTCAACTACATAGATTTATCCAACAGGTAAAAAAAAGTGAAAATAAAAATTTTATTTTTATTTATCCTAGTTTCCCTGCAATACCCTACCTTTCTATTTTTAGAATGAAAATTGCTACCAGAATCTTTAATTTTATAAAAGATGAAGCAAATAAACGGGGTGGACATATAGGAATTAGAGTGACTGACTTGCCCCGCTTAGCAGGAAATGGTACAATAAAACCATTAAGAGTAAGGTTCAAACCTGATAAATTAAAAGAATTTGAAAAGATGTTAATGGATAAGGCTGATATCGTTTGGGTAACTTCACAGTCTCAAATAGACTGGTTATCTAAAGATGTAAATCTGCCCAAAGATAAACTCAGCCTTTCAATAAATGGAACACAGGAAAACGTGAAAGATGCATCTCCTATAAATTTAGATGATGTTGCGCATTTTCGCTTTGTATATTCAGGAGTACTTAAAGAAAATAAAAATATTGAATGGCTTATAAAAGAATTTTTAAAAATTGCTGATAATACTTCTGTAATTCTTTATTTAACCGGGCCTTTTGGGAATTGGATAAATAGAGAATATGATCATCCCAAAGTTAAATATCTCGGTAATTTACCTACACCTAAAGATGTAGCTGAGGTAGTAAAATCCTGCGATGTGGGATTAATTGTATATGCACGGGATGCTTTTTCTGACCTGATGTGCCCCAATAAACTTTCTTTCTATATTACATGTGTGACACCAATTTTAACCACAGATATTGAGGAAACTGCCCGGCAGGTAAGAGAATTAAATATAGGCACTGTTGCACCCCTGAAAGATTTTGCTGATGCTATGCGTGAATTAATAAATAAAAAAGAAGTTTTATCTACTTGGAGAAAGAATATGGCTTCCGTACGAGAAGAATTTTTCTGGCCCAGAATTTACGAAAAGGCATTAAATGAATTTGAGAGGTTATAATAAAAAATCTATATGTATCATAAAATTGGGGGCGGTAGGAGATGTACTGCGAACAACTCCTATCCTTAGAGCACTGCAAGATTTTGAGATTACTTGGATAACCAGTGATGAATCTTATCCAATTTTGGAAGGCAACCCAATGATTGACAACCTTATTCTTGTTTCAAATGTATCAAAGTTGTCCAGATTGGATACAGTCTATAATTTTGATGAGGATGAAAAGGCATGCAGGCTTGCTGAAAAACTATTGGCTAAAACTAAAAAAGGTTATGGATGGAAAAATGGGGAATTCTATCCTTTTAATAAAGATGCTGAATACGCTTATAGATTAAGCCACGACGATACTCTTAAGTTTGAATTAAATAAGAAGACATACCAGCAAATAGTATTCGAAATGGCAGGCTTAATCTGGAGAGAAGAAGACTATGTTTTAGGTTATAAACCGACAAGTAAAGTTGTCCATCCGGTAGGCATAAATTATATGGTTGGGAGAAAATTTCCTAATAAACTATGGCTACATTGGGAAGAACTAAAGCGAATGATTCCTTCAGCCTCTATGCAGAAAATGTTTAACAATATAAAAGATTACATTGATTGGATAAATAGTTGTGAGGTTGTTGTAACCAGTGATTCTCTCGGAATGCATATTGCTTTAGCCTTAAAGAAAAAAGTAATTGCTCTTATGGGGTGTACAAGCAGTGCAGAAATTGAAATGTATGGCAGAGGAATAAAGCTTTCAGCAGGATTAGAGTGTTCGCCGTGTTATAAAAAAGAAAAATGCAACATATTTCCCTCTTGTATGGATTTGATTGCCGTAGAGAAAGTTTATAGCAAGATTCAGGAACTTTTTAAAACATAATATGTTGTTGAGACTCGATAGAATTGCATTTGAAGTAAAGGTGAGAGTTTATGGTAACGACTAAGCAAGAAGTAAAAAATTGGTATAACAAAAACTTTTACTCAGTGTTTAAAGGTTCTTCACTTTTTCTCCGAGATTATTCAATGTTTTTAAATCACCTCAATACTAAACCAGGAAAAAGAATATTGGATATAGGTTGCGGAATAGGACACTTTCTAAAAGCAGCCGAAGAAAGAGGACTTAAAACCTTCGGAATAGAGATTTCTAATAAGGCTGTAGAGATTGCACTCAAGACGACAAAAAAGTCTATTATCATGGAAGGAGAAGCAGAAAGCCTGCCTTTTGAAACACACTATTTTGATTATGTTGTTTGCTTGGGGGTATTAGAACATACTTTAAATATGCAAAAAGCAATTCAGGAGATGGTTCGTGTTGCGAAAGACGATGCTTTGTTTTGTATAATGGTACCAAATAGCGACTCATTAACTTGGAAGATCAAGAAAAATAAAGGAACAGAACAGCAGGAAATTGGTGAAAAAATGATGACCCTGAAGGAATGGATGATTTTTTTGAAAAGTAATAGATTGTTAATTAAAGAAATACATTCGGAAAAATGGTGGCCAAGCAACTTAAAAGTCAGTAATAATTTATTAGGCATAAAACAAATTCTCAAATGGTTAATTGTAAAGATGATTTGGCTTTTTCTTCCGACTAAATATGCTTATCAATTTATATTTATTTGTAAGAAATATGAGATTTAAGATTAATATGAATAAGTTAAGTATATTGATATTTTATACAGATTAAACCTAATGATGGAGAAATAGCAGAACATATAAGACCTTAGTTTCGGAGAAATTTTATGCTGGCCATACGGAATGTTACATTAACAGTTTTATTTTTCATAGGAAATTTCTTTTGGAAAATTTATTTATTTTTCAAGGATAAAGAGGTACCTACAGATGTAAAGAAAATTCTTATTATTACTACTGCAGGCATCGGGAATAATCTTCTTCTTATTCCCGCTCTTAAAAATTTAAGGAAAATATTCCCAAAATCATATATATCTGTTCTCGTTGCCAATTCAACTACTGCTGATATTTTAAGAAATATTGATGAGGTTAATAATATCATAATTTATGATGTAAGTAGAATAGCAAAAGCCCCTAGATTTATGAAGCAAAACTATAGTTTTATCCGAAACTTACACAGAGAAGGATTTGATTTAGTAATAATCCCTTATCCTCTCCAAGATATAACTACTGCTATGGTGGCATTTCTTTCCGGTTCTCGTTTTAGATTGGGTTATTCTTATCCAGCAGGGTACCTTCACAACTGTTGTTTTTTATATACTAACTGTTTGGTAGCAGGGAAACAAAAACATGAAGTTGGGATGAACCTGGATTTGATAAAGTTATTTGGGATGAGTGATTTTGATCAGGAATTTGAATTGCCCATTTCTGTAGAAGAAAAACAATTTGCACATAGATTTTTCCTTAGAGAGAAACTCTATAAAAATGATTTTGCAATTGGAATCCATCCGGGTTCTGGTTTTACGCAAAAGTATAAGCGATGGCCGTTGGAACATTTTGCCGAACTTATTAATCAGATTAGTTCAAGAAATTGTAAGATTATTCTATTTGGAGGAAAAGAGGAAATAGAACTTTTCAAAGATATAACGAAATTAACGAATGTGGAAGTAGTGAATGCAATTGGCAAGTTGACAATTATGCAGACGGCTGCAGTTATTAAAAAATGCACTCTATTTATATCTAATGATAGCGGACTTATGCATTTGGCAGCGTCTGTAAAGACTCCTACTGTTGCTATTTTTGGACCTACAAATCATATCAAAAATAAACCTTTAGGGGGTGGCCATGTTATAATTAGAAAAGGCTTATTATGCAGCCCTTGTCATAAGCAAGGTTTGACAGACCGAAATTTTAAATGTAAAAATAGAAAATGTTTTCAATTAATTTCTGTTGAGGATGTGTTAAAAGCTATTGATGTGCAACTTGATAAAATAGAAAACCGGAGACAAGTTTTAAAAAAGACTAAATGCAGTGAAAAATTATAATATTCTTTTCATAACCCCTCGTTTGGATATTGGTGGCGAGGAGTTGTCTACTATTGCCATAGCAGAAGAGTTAAAGAAAAGAGGACATAGAGTTTTTTATATGTCTAGCGGAGGGCCGCTGTTTGAGGAATTAAAAAATAAACGAATTAATTATTTAGAAGGTAAAGTTAATGGGAAGAATATTTTTGGAATTATAAGAGGTGCTTTTGCCATCGGCAAAATATTGAGAAAATATCAAATAGATATAATTCATGGCTCTGAGCCAAGAATGGCAATTATGGGGTATTTTGCGACAAAATTAATCCAGAGAAAGAAGATTAAAGTTTTATGGCACGACAGAGGAACGATGAATCATGCCTTATCAGCAAAATTGTTTAATTTTATGGCGGATTTTGTAATTACTAATTCGCGTTATGAGAAAAACGAGCTGGTAAAAAGAGGTCTAATGTCGAGCAAGGTAAAAGTTGTGCATAACAGTATGTATTTATCAATAAACGCTAATGTTTCACCAAGTTCTGTTTTTAATAATTTTAAGATTCAGATAAACAACGATCCTATTATTGGAATAACTTCAAGGCTTATTGACCGCAAGGGTCACAAATATTTCCTCGAAGCAATTCCTTATATATCAAAATATTTCAAAAACACAACATATATTGTAGTTGGAGATGGAGAATTACGGGAAGAGTTAGAGTCAAATGTTCAGAATCTGAAAGCCAATGCCAACATACGTTTTGTAGGTTACCGGCGAGATTTAGAAAGAATTTACCCATTTTTAGATATCTTAGTTGTACCTTCATTGTATGAGCCTTTAGGTAATGTTTCTATGGAAGCGATGGCATTTGGGAAACCAGTTGTAGCAAGTAATACAGGAGGCATCCCGGAAGTGGTGGAAGATGGAATCACAGGGATTCTTGTGCCTCCAAGGGATTCTAAAAAAATTGCTGAAGCAGTTATTTATTTATTGAAGAATCCCGATGTTGCTAAAAAAATGGGCGAGGCAGGAAGAAGAAAGGTTCAAAAATATTTTACTATAGATAGAGTTGGGAATGAATTGGAAGAAGTTTATGAATATGTGATGGAAAATAAAAAATGAAACAGAAATGGACATATCCTGAATATGTTAAAAAAACTCATCCAGGTGTAGTTAGGAAATTTTATAGGAAAATTTTAAATACTATTGCCCGCCTGACTGTTTTTCCACAGATAAGAATGCTTGCATATAAAATGATGGGTATGCATATAGGTGAAAATGTTTTTATCGGTCCTGATTGCTATTTTGATGATACATTCCCGGAATTAATTTATATTGAAGATGGGGTTACTATTTCTTTTCGCGTTACTATTGCGGTACATGGGGAAGCGAGAATGCGTGGCGAAAGTAAAGTATCTCCTGTTTATATACGAAAGAATGCATTTGTGGGGACAGGGGTAATTATTTTGCCGGAAGTTGAAATCGGAGAAAAAGCAGTTGTAGGAGCAGGTGCGGTTGTAACAAAAGATGTTCCTGCAGGAATAACTGTGGCAGGTGTTCCTGCGAGGGAATTAAAGTGAAAGATGAAAGTAAAATAAAAGTTTCTATAATTACACCTTGTTTTAATGAGGGAAAATATATTGGACAGTGTCTTGATTCTATTACTGCACAGGATTATCCGAAAGATAAACTTGAAGTTTTGGTTATTGATGGAAAAAGCACTGATAGAACAAGAGAAATAGTTGAAAAATATATTAAGGAATATCCTTTTATTAAATTGTTAGACAATCCTGAAAGGATTCAGACATTTGCTACAAATATAGGTATTAGAAATGCTAAAGGAAATGTGATTATAAGAATGGATGCTCATGCAGGATATCCATCTGATTATATTTCAAAATCAATTTATTGGCTTAAAAAAAGCGAGGCAGATTGTGTAGGAGGATTATGGATAACAAATCCAGGGAAAAACACTTTAATTGCTAATACTATTGCTTTTGCTCTTTCCAATCGTTTTGGTGTAGGTAATTCTTATTTCAGAATAGGTTCTAAAGAACCTAAATATGTAGATACGGTTCCATTTGGATGTTATAGAAAAGAAGTGTTTGATAGAGTCGGATTGTTTGATGAAAATTTAAATAGAACTGATGATATAGAGTTTAATTTAAGGTTGAAAAGAGCAGGCGGCAGAGTTCTTTTGGTTCCTGAAATCAAAAGTTATTATTATGCTCGGTCCGGTTTAAAATCTCTTGCTCAACAGAATTTTGGAAATGGGTTCTGGGTGATTTACAGTTTAAGGTTTGTAAAGTTACCGTTTTCTATAAGACATCTCATACCTTTTGTTTTTGTGATTACCTTATTGGGAAGTGCATTATTGACATTAATATTTAAACCTTTTGTTTATTTATTAATTCTTGCAGGAGGAAGTTATTTAATTGCAAATATATTTTTCTCGTTACAGGTTTCTTTTAAAAAAGGTTTAAAATATTTCCCTGCTCTTGTTCTGACGTTTTTCACACTTCATTTTTCTTATGGGATTGGCTCGTTATCCGGATTGATGAAGTATGCTTTTGGGAAGAGAGGGAATGGATGTTTCCAATAAGGGAATCGGCTATAATTGCCGGATGAGTAATATTTTGGCTGGAATTGAATCTCGCCCATTATGGAAACCGATGCATATGCAGCCGGTGTTTAATGATTGTAAAAACAGGTTAAATGGAGTTTTAGAAAAGTTGTTTAAACAGGGTCTCTGTCTGCCTTCAGGTTCCAATTTAAAAGAAGAAGAGTTGGAAGAAATTGTTGAAATAATAAGAGGTATTGGTGAATGATAGGGATATTAATTGCATTTGGATTGGGTTTATTGATTACACCTTTTATGGGTTTATTGGCAAAAAAGGTGGGGGTAGTAGATAATCCTGCAGGTGATGTTCTTAAAATACATAAAAAACCTATACCGTATTTGGGAGGAGCAGCAGTTTTATTATCTTTTTTAACTGGCATATTAATTGAGGTTTTTCGAGCAGGTGATTATAAATTGCTACCACTGATTTTAATTCTTTCTGCAGGAATACTGATTTTTATAGTTGGGCTTTTTGATGATATTCGCAGGGTCAATCCCAAAATCAGGATTTTATGCCATATAATTGCAGGTTGTTTTATTTTATCAGCAGGTTTTTCAATAAATATTATTCCGATTTGGTGGATATCAATGCCTCTAACCCTGTTTTATATAGCAGGTGCCATAAATGCGTTTAATATTACTGACGGGATGGACGGGTTATGTGTGGGAATTTCGCTTGTTTCATGTATTGGTTTTTTCTTTCTTGGCTTAAAGAGCAGAAATGCGCTTTTGATGGTTTTGTCTGCTATTTTGTTTATGAGTTTATTAGGGTTTCTGCCGTATAATTTCCATCCGGCAAGGATATTTTTAGGTGATGCAGGCAGCGGTTTTTTAGGGTTTATGCTGGGGGTAATGGCAGTTATGGCGACATCAAAGCCATATAACATAGCGAATTTTATTGCGCCGATATTAATTATATGTGTGCCGGTACTGGATATGGCATTCGCGATTTTAAGGCGCTTGATACAAAAGAGGGCTCTTTTTATCGGAGATAGGGATCATGTGTACGATTTATTGCTCAAGAGGGGATGGAGCCAACCGAAGGTCTGGTTTCTTATGTGTGGTATGCAGACAGTAGTTATGCTAGGAGCACTAGCAATATGAATAAACGAATCTTTCTATCACCACCGCATATGAGCGGCAAGGAATTAGAATTTGTACATGAGGCGTTTGAGAGCAATTATATCGCTCCGATTGGACCGCAGGTGGACGCGTTTGAGAAAGAGTTTGCCGAGTATGTGGGGATAAAGCATTGCGTGGCCCTCTCTAGCGGGACAGCGGCCATGCATCTGGCGCTCAGGATTTTGAGAGTGGGCCCGGGCGATGAGGTGATTGCTTCTACTTTGACCTTTATCGGAAGCGTGACACCGGTCATTTTTCAGGGGGGTGATCTTACATTTGTGGATTGTGATCGAAAAACGTGGAATATGGATCCGGATTTATTAAAAGAGGCGCTTGAGGATTGCAAAAGGCGAGGGAAGACGCCGAAGGCGGTGATACCTACCGATCTTTATGGGCAGTGTGTTGATTATGAAAAAATTCTGAAGATTTGTGAGAAATATGAGGTGCCGGTGGTAGCTGATGCGGCAGAAGCGTTAGGCTCGAAGCGCCTGCTCAAAGCTCAAAGCTCAAAGCTCAAAGGAGAAACTGAGTGGGTCAATGCTGGAGTGGGAGCGAAGGCGGCGGTGTATTCGTTTAACGGCAATAAGATAATAACAACCTCAGGCGGAGGAATGCTAGCTTCGGATGATAAGGAGTTCATTGATTATGCCCGCAATCTTTCCCAGCAAGCCCGGGAACCTTTCCCGCACTATGAGCATATAGAAATTGGCTATAATTATCGGATGAGCAATATCCTAGCGGCGATTGGGCGTGGACAACTCAAGGTGCTGGATGATAGAGTAAAGAAAAAACGGGAGATTTTTGATTATTACAAAAATGCGCTTGGCGGTATTTCAGGGATTGAGTTTATGCCGGAGCCCGAGTGGTCGAGATCAAATCGATGGCTAACTGTTATGTTGATTAGCCCTGATAAGTTTGGGGCGGACAGAGACGAAGTTCGCATGGAATTGGAAAAACAAAATATCGAAGCGAGACCGGTATGGAAGCCCATGCATATGCAGCTGGTATTTAAAGAATGTAAGATGCGCGGGGGCGATGTATGCAAGGATTTATTTGACAGGGGGCTTTGTTTGCCGTCCGGGACAGCAATGACAGGGAGAGATTTAAACAGAGTAATTGGAATAATTAGGAAGATACACGCAAAAGATGAATAGATACAACAAAAGAAGTTGGCAGGAGAATCTGGTTTTAACAACAGATATCTTTATTATCATATTTTGTTATATCGCCGCGTATTTTATCAGATTTGACGGAATACCGCCTGAGAAATACCTAAATATGATGATAAAAATATTGCCGATTGTGTTGATAGTACGGTTAGCGGCTTTATTTTACTTTAAGCTTAATACAAGCATATGGCGGTATGCAAGTATAAAAGATTTGGCACAAATAATAAAAACAGTAAGCATAAGTTCCATGATAATCGTAGCGTTTGTAATGCTGTTTGCCATCGGACATCCTCGTTCGGTGTTTATAATCGATTGGCTTTTGCTTATAGTAGGCCTAAGCGGCGCAAGGTTTACTATTCGCCTTACAAGGTCCATTAGGTGGTGGCACCAGAACAGTAATGGAAACGGCCGCAGAAAAAAACTCCTTATCGTTGGAGCGGGCGATGCCGGAGAGATGATATTGAGGGAGATAATTTACCATTATGACCAGCGTTATAATGTAATCGGCCTTGTAGATGATGACCCTAGGAAATACAGAAAGCGTATCCATGGTGTTATGGTGCTGGGAACGAGATCGGATATACCGGATATTGTCAGAAATAAGAATGTGGAAGAAATAGTTATAGCCATTCCATCTCTCCCTTCTGACCAGATGCAGGATATCGTAAATTTGTGCATAAAAAGCGGCGCGAAATACAGAACCACTCCGAGCATCTCTAATTTGATTGACGGGACGATTAAGATAAAAGAATTAAGAGAAGTAAAGCTGGAAGACCTTCTCAAAAGAGATGAAATATTTCTCAACAGGGAAAAAATAGAGAGTTATATTAGGGGAAAAAGAGTGCTTATTACCGGAGCTGGCGGCTCAATAGGTTCAGAGCTGGCGAGGCAGGTTGCCCGGCTATCTCCCGAAAAGTTAATTCTTTTTGAGAAATCAGAAAACGTGCTTTTTTACATAGACATGGAGCTAGGAAGCTTTTTTCCTGCGCTGCAAAAAATTGCCGTGGTAGGCGATATATGTGACACAAAAAGAGTGAAAGAAGTGTTTACAGCGTTCAAGCCGCAAATCATTTTTCACGCGGCAGCTCACAAGCATGTTCCACTCATGGAGACAAATTCCATGGAGGCGATTAAAAATAATGTTTTTGGGACAAAGGTTATAGCGAAGGAGGCGATAAATTGCGGTACTGAACGATTTATCATGCTGTCTACTGATAAAGCGGTTGAGCCTGTGAACCTTATGGGTATTTCAAAAAAGATTAACGAGATGTTCGTTGCCGCTATTGCTGAAAGGCACAAAACAAAGTTCATGGCGACAAGGTTCGGAAATGTACTCGGCAGCGAAGGGAGCGTTATTCCCACGTTTAAAAAACAGATAGAAAAAGGAGGACCTGTTACTGTAACGCATCCCGATATTAAAAGATATTTTATGACAATAGCCGAGGCAGCGGGGCTTGTCATGGAAGCAGGGTCCATGGGACATGGCGGCGAAATATTCATTCTGGAAATGGGCGAACAAATAAAAATAGTTGATATAGCACGTAACATGATAAAACTTTCGGGTTTAAAACCTGATAGGGATATCAAAATAAAATTTACCGGGCTGAGACCAGGCGAGAAGATGCATGAAACCCTTATCGCGAACAACGAAGCAATGGCTGCAACGGATAATAAAAAAATAATGGTTTTAGAAGCGCCAAAAGAAAAACCGCGTAATATTTTTAAGGATATAAAAACCCTAGAGAAAATCGTCGGGGAAGGCTCTATGAATATGCTTATAGAAAAATTGAAAGAAATTGTTCCGGATTACAGGCCAAGCCAGCAGATTCTCAGCATTCTCCAAAAGGGGTTCTAGACATAGAACCGCCATAATGTTGAGAGCCATTTGTAAGTTTAACTAAGCAAATAACAAACGTCCTTTTATCTTAACATTTTTGATGTCATAATTGAGTCTCGTTTTAAATTATTAACAT